>Ga0190358_1000024_pt1 | contig 68433 bp, 54 predicted proteins | sample 48721812_MG_FD_161666 | JGI IMG/M metagenome (GOLD analysis project Ga0190358, IMG submission 161666) | Hydrothermal vent microbial mat bacterial communities from Southern Trench, Guaymas Basin, Mexico - 4872-18-1-2_MG | ecosystem: Environmental > Aquatic > Marine > Hydrothermal vents >... | reverse complement strand
AACAACAGAGCTTCAAACTGGATTGAACATTTAAAGGTGTTATAACCTATCTAACTTCTGCTAATTATTAGCCGCCTGTTAGTTCCATACAATACTATTAAATACTATTGGTTAGGTAACTATTTCTATATTGAAATAAGAATTTTCACAAATTTGATTTCTGTTCAGTATATTAGGAGTTTCATTCAGTACCTGTGAATTATAGTTAGCCCGAAAAGTTTTGTTCTGCAAAAAATTTTTCTAAAATTTTTTGAAATCACAATATTTATCTGGATAACTATAACTCGATGATCAAGTTTTTGATGTTATTTGGCTTTAAGATGATCGATTTTTAGGGCATAAAATAGGTAACTTATTGATTTTAAAGCTAATTTATTTTTAGCCCCTAAAATAATATTTATTTTAAAATCAATCACTTACAAAAAACTTGATCATCGAGTATAAGGGATGCTCCCAAAAGGATGCCCATTATTATATGCTGGATTTTCAAATATGTCAAGTACTCTTTAAAAAAAATATTTCAAAAATTTTTTTGATTGGACACCGTTTTTAAGAAATTTAATAAAATCAATAAGTTACATTAACTATATTTATTAGGGAATGGTCACAAAATAATTTTCCGTTTTAGAAAGTTGGTTTCTAATTTTGTCACATTTAAATTTTATTTCACGCTTCGCGCAAACATATATAGTTGTTATCATCAGAACTATACAAGATTGGTATAAACAACATCACTTTTTTAATCGATAGTTTTTTATGTGGAATTATATTAATTAATTAATGAGTTATCAGTTGAACTATGCGTTTCCAAACTGGGCAACTTGGGCAACTTAAACTGGTCACCATAAGGAACGACTCGTCGCCGCCCTTTTCAGATAAATAATTTCACAGAATGAATCTATTTAATATCATGTACTGTAAGGGCAGGCCATCGCGACTGCCCTTTGTGAATTTATTTATATGAATATCTATAGATACTGAATTTATTATCCACAGAAAACATTAGAATCAGCATTTTCATCAATCTTTTTTATACACAAGAAAATTCTCCATAACAAGAACATCTATCCCACTGTTAAGGAAACAATTGACAGCATCACTAGGACTGCAAACAATGGGTTCTCCCATCACATTAAAAGAGGTATTAATAATACATGGGATACCTGTTTTCTCCTTGAATGTTAACAGAAGATTGTAAAGCTTAGGATTTTGCTGTTCTGACAGAGTTTGGACCCTAGATGTATTGTCGATGTGAAGCGCACTGCTCAACTTATCTCTTGTTTGTGTTTTTGCCTCAAAAACAAAAGTCATAAAAGGAGAACTTTCCTTTTTTCCCATTTCAAAAAAATTGTCGGCTTCTGTATCTAAAATCACACCAGCAAAAGGACGGAAACCTTCCCGAAATTTGACTTTGGCATTGATGATATCTTTCATATCAGGAAAAGCCGGGTTTGCCAATATACTTCGATTCCCTAAAGCACGGGGACCATACTCCATTCTGCCTTGAAACCAGCCGATGATTTTTTTAGCGGACAGATGCTCTATAATAACTTCAAAAAGCGCATTTTCTTCTAATTCGCGGAAAGTCACCTCCTCCGATTTCGCATTAAGGGCATTTAAAACTTCTTGGTGCGAAAACTGAGGTCCCAGATAGGGTGTAATGGTGTTGCTTTTGAAAGCCTTCTTCTGGTAAAACGGATAAAAAGCCGCCCCAATTGCAACGCCAGCGTCATTGGCAGCAAATCCGACATGGACATCCTTAAATCTTGATTTTGCCAATACTTTACTGTTGTTGACACAATTCATAGCCACACCACCTTCAAGCAACATGCAGTCAGACGTGGTTTGGTCTTGAAGATACTTGACTTGATGCCATATTGCCTTCTCCGTTAATTTTTGGATAAAATAGGCCATATTTTTGTCATTTTCTTCCGTTCTTACACCAAAAAAATCTTCCAAAAAACGGTAGTAATGCAGCTCTATATTAGACTGTAGCTTGAGCTGGAATTGACCATCGGGCAAAAATTCAATAAAATGACCGAAATCATACTCAGGGGGAGAATTTACAAATGCACCTAGGGCCATCACCTTATATTCATCACAATTCGGCATAAAACCCAAATATTTCGTAAACTTTCGATACAATATGCCAATTGAATCGGGTATCTTAAGCGATACGTCTTGAAAAATCTTACACTGTTCTTGATCGATTTCCCCCATAACTGAAGAGTAGAGTTCTCCGCGACCATCTGTCACCAAAAAAGCACTTTTTTTCATGCCAGATAGGAAAAAGCCACATAAGACATGGGCTAAGTGGTGTGGAACAAAAACAAACTTCTCAGCACCTAAACGGGTTGCCAAGTTTAAATTAAAATCGTCCATGATTTTTTGATGGGAAACCAGGTTATAGCGGTTCCCGCTTGACTAAAATACAAAATAGAGTTACAATATTTACTAATAATTTAACCTCGAATGGAGTATTCCATGCCAAAACCTTATTCAATAGATTTACGTGAAAAAATAGTGACTACTTATAACAATGATGAAGGTTCAATGCGAGATTTAGCAGAACGTTTTAAAGTCTCGTTTAGCTTTGTAGCTAGTTTGCTACAAAAATTTTATCTGAATGGCGAAATAGCTCCAAAACCTCATGGAGGCGGATACCCAGCGTCAATATCGGTGTCAGGGGAGGCTTTTCTAAAGGAGTTAATAGAAAGTCAACCGGATCTAATCCTTTTGGAAATTCGTGATGAATATAACCAACACTTTGAAGCAGTTAGTCGTTCAACGATTGATAGAACTTTAACTAAATTAAAAATAACTCGAAAAAAGAAAACGTTATTTGATTCGAGGAAATACACGCCGGAGAATCAAGAGGTGCGACGCGTTTACGAAAATAACCTGGAATCTCTTGAAACCAAAGCTCTCATTTTTCTTGATGAAACGGGTAATGTTAGAAATTTGACTCGTCGTCATGCACGTTCCCCTTTAGGCACTATGGCTCACAGTGAAAACTCTTTGACTCGTGGCACGAGAATTAGCACGCTTGGCGCATTAGGAATTTCCGGCTTATTGACTGCTTTCTGTTATGAAGGAACCTTAACTGGGTTTTTGTTTGCTTTCTTTGTTAAAGAATTTTTAGTTCCTGTATTAACTTCCTCTAATGTGGTTATTATGGATAACGCGAGAGTTCATGACGATGAAGACGCTATAGCAATGATTGAAGCAACCGGGGCGAGGATAATGTTTCTTCCAGCTTATTCCCCTGAATTAAATCCAATTGAACATATTTGGTCTAAAGTCAAAAATTTTATCAAGAAAACAGTTATCTCAAATACTGAAGAACTTTATCAAGCTCTAGCAGATGCTTTAGAAACAATTACTCCTGATGATGCACAAAACTGCTTTCAACATTGCCTCTAAAATTGTACTTTATGCAAACGGGAACCGCTATAAAATACATATTTTTCACCTGCTCAAACGCTTGAAATTGCTTTGAAAGTCCACCTAGGTCAGCACCAAATATATCCCTAACAGTTTCACTTACCACTTGTTCATTAAAATCCCAAGGTATGGCTATGTAGTCCACCTCTTTTAATGAAATACCTGCTTCGGCCAGACAGTAATTGATAGCGTTTTTTGGAAAATCGGAGGTTTTTTTGATTCTGGAAAACCTTTCTTCTTCCGCTGCTGCTACCAAAATGCCATCTTTGAAGAGTGCGGCCGATGCATCATGACCTGCAAGCTGATGCTTGTCAATCCCTCTCATTCCAAAGTAGATATCAAAAAACGCGGCTGAATGACTAAAGCCATTGTATCCCAAAACAATCATAATATTCAATTTCCTTTAAGGTATTTTAAAATTAACCTATTCAATGACATCCCTGAAAGGGTTTGTCAAGATCAATAAGTAACTAAAGCACAAATTATCGGATATTATAGAGTCCAAAATGTTAGGAATATACACAAAATAATTTCCAAAACGTTGAATTAAACCTGACAAATTTTTCGACCTGTGCGGTTAAATTTTATCTCACGCTTCGCGCAAAGGCGCAAAGTTTCAAGATTAACTATTTAAAGCAGAAATACCATTTTTCCCAAAAATGGTATTTCTGCTCCAAAAAACGGGTTCATTCCAGTGATTTTGAAAAATGGGGGGAACGAACTATCCACCTACATTTTTATTTACCACCAAATTTTGATAGGATACGATTAACAGATTATGCTTCAGAAATAGCTGATAATAGATTAATAATTAACATTAATATACTTCACTGTAATAAAATCTGTGAAAATGTTGAGCAGTATACTCAACGCGGGAACAAACTTAACTTTTTTCAATGAGATAGCCGTTGCACAGACTTTATGGGCCCTAGATAAAAGGTAAATGTCGGGTTACGTTTTTTTGCCGCGCAAAAAAATCTAACCCAACCTACCTGGCTTGAGTAAAATGTGGTTATGAATAGAAATTGTTAAGTCAGGGCGAACACGCAGGTTAGCACCGAAAATCCTGAATATATGGTGTTTTGTAGGGGCAGACCTGCGTGTCTGCCCTTAATGGCTGTGCCCTTGTTTGAGATAAAGGCTATCTAATAAATAGCGCAAAAATTGTGTAGAAACTTGAGTAAAATGATCGGTAACCCCTAAATCACGTAATTGTGTCACTTCTAAGCCGGTATAACCACATGGATTAATCCCGGCAAAAGGGGTAAACTGCTATATCGCCAGTATTGAGTAAATGCTCACGCTTGCCCGCTTGCCCTAATGTGTATACGGACGGGTGTTGAAGCACCCACAGTTCATCAAGGGTATCTACATGCCTGGTATTGGTAAATTGCCGCATAGCTTGATAAGTCGGTTGATAGGAAACAAGTCCAAGGTGACGAATAAGAACGGGAATAAAGGGCATAATTAGCGTGAGTTTTTATATCAAAATTTAATTTTTAAGTTACCACAGGTGGAACCTGTGGTAGTGGTTAATTCAAATGGAAACCTACAAACCTAAATACAAAAAAAGACAGCACCCAACTTATTATAAAACAATCTGCCCAGATTGTGATCTCATCTTGACTGTGAGGTGGGCATATTTTAGCGCATTGCCTACACATATTCATCGTACTCGACAAAATGTTTGCCCTTTTTGTCAAGGTACCGTTATTCAAACGGTAAAAATTAATCAATCAGAATATATTGCTATTAATCAACAATGGGATATAGTTGATCTAAGCGAAATAAAAGATGATAATTTGAGTGATTGGACATCCTGGGGTTGTTTAAACGAAACATGAAAACACTGGAAATATTGCTACAACAAAATCGTATCCTCCGAGTTATCGGTTTCGATGATGCACCCTTTGAACATCATCAGGGGGCTAATGTCAATGTGGCAGGTGTCGTGTGTGCAGGTACCCAATTTGAAGGAATGCTATGGGGAAAAGTACAAAAAGATGGCGATGACGCGACGGAAGTATTGAGCCAATTACTCTTAAAAAGCAAATTTTATGATCAAGTGCATTTAGTATTGATTGACGGCTTAGCGATGGGCGGATTTAATCTTATTGATTTACCCGAATTAGCCCTCAGTCTTAATCGCCCCTGTGTGACTGTCATGCGAAAACAACCTAATTTGGCTGCGATCCAAAAAGCTCTTCAAAACCTACCCAATAGCACTAAACGTTGGAACTTGATTCATAAAGCAGGTCCCATTTATCAGCAAAAGCCCTTTTATTTTCAAACGCAGGGCGCAAACCCTGATGTAGTCGGTAAAGCCCTTGAACGCCTTACCAGATTGGGACATGTACCTGAAGCTTTGCGATTAGCACATTTAATCGGTTCAGCTGTGATGACTGGACAAAGTAGTAATCGGGCATAAAATCGGCATATTCGGAGGGCGAACCTGTGTGTTCGCCCCTACAAGCCATATCTCGTCCTAAGAAATTTCAGGGCGTTTGAAAATCTGAATCAGCCAATAATCACTCATAAGAGATTCTAAAGTAATGAGGGCGTGTTCTAAATTGACTTCAAAATCTTTATTTTGAATATCGACGATCAGTTTATAAATCAGTTCAAAATTGATTCTACTTTCTTTGTTCATATAAATAAACTGACCATTTTCAGCATTGTTCAATTTCTCTATTTCATCACAACCCACTTTGCCAGTAATCGTGGTTTCTCTTACATCTCTAAACAGGATAAAGTGTAAATCTTTTCGATTGAACACTAGCCCATTAAAGTTCTTAATGCGAGCAGGAAACACCATATCGCTCACCTGCAAAAAGCCGATAACAACAGACTGTGTGGATGCTTTTATAAGCACATGTTCTGGAAGCTTTCTAGAACCCACTTTTAAGTAGCTCACTTCGACGTTTTTAAAGAGCATGTTAAATGCTTCTGCCACGTTCAATAGTTTACCAATATCGTCACTGTCACTAATGATGACGAGTTTTTCATACTCCTCTTCTAGTAATTTTCTCTCTCTGTCAAGATAATCCGTTATCAATTGGCTCATAGGCTGTGGTGTCCCTTCAAGAACATTCGACATTTTTTGCAGAGAAAGTGCTTGAACCGGTGACGTTATGCTAGTAGAAGGAACAAGCAATGCAGGATCAATCTGAGTAGATGTATGTTGCAGACTCAATGCCATCAGTTGTCGCAAAAGCCCTATTTCATTAATAATGCTTTTGAATCCTTCTCTCACTTCATTTTCAAAACTGGAATTTTTTTGTTCTAAATTTGAACCACCGAGTTGTTCTTTTATACCACTGAGGTGTTCTTTGACTTCATCTTCAAAGCTTTTAACCTGACGAATCGTGGGTAAAGGAATGCCCTGAGTTCTGAATCTATAGTAATGAGAAGCTCGATTTAAGACTTCTCGAATAGATTCTTGACTTAAAATATCCTGCAAATCATCCTGCGTAAACAGTTGATCAATATCGGTACCATGCGCTTGTGCTTTGACAGCCAAGATTTTTTTGAGCTGTTCTTGCGTCGGTTTATTGAGGACGACTTGACATTGAGAAACCCGTCCAATAACGGAGCCATCAAAAAAATCTTTAAAATGTTCCCATCTATCCGGAAACAAGTTGAGAATAATTAAGCTGTTTGGCACATAAGTAAATAGTTCTTTCACGGAATCGCCAAAACTTTGGAGCAAATTTTGATTGTAGTCAAGTCCTAAAGCCTCTAATTGATCAAATATAATAATCAAAGGCTCATCCATCATGGACAATTTACCAAACACGGTCATAGCATCAAGTGAAAATGCTTCCTTAGTGCTTTCTTCTTTCCAATTTTTGAGATCAACACTTTTTAATTCTTGTGCCTCCAATTCATTAGCCGCCAGCCATTTTCCCACTAACTTTTTCTTGTTAGCATCTGAATAACTACAAAATTTGACAATGCCTTTCAAAATAGACGTGGAATAGCCAACATCTCCGTATTTCCGTTTCCACCATCCATCAATGATGATTTCAATACGTTGCCAATATTCACGTTTGTTACGCGCCCCATCTTCTCCCAGCTTTTTATAAATATTAAGCGGATCAACGGATAGTTCTTTTAAGAGATATCTGTCTTTATCGGTGAGTTTTCTGAAATAGTCAAAAATGCCAGTCGATTTTTTATTGCGAATTTCCAGGAAGGTTTCATGGATAATTTTAGAAAAACTAGTCGCCAGGAGATGTTCCATTTGGGAATAAGAACTGTTAGGTACTTTTTCCACAAAGGATTCTAATACTCGGCTATAAATATGGTATAAAACCGAATTGAGATTATTGGGTTGGCGGATAAAAAGCAAACGATTGTGTTCTAGGTGGTCCTTTGCCAGCCTCATCATCAGATGCGTTTTTCCCGTACCCGGATAGCCGGTTACAATAGCCCCTTTACTTTGATGGTTTTCCACATCATTCTTGATATCTCCTAAGACAGACTTGACTCTTTCAAATTCATCATAAAAAATTTCCTTTAAATCCAGATGGTTTTGAAAGGGGGTATCAACCCGACTATCACTAAAGGGATTAGTTGTTGTTATCTTTTCCACCGGTTGCTCCGATACTTTAAGAAATTAAAAAATTATAATGTAGAAATTCGATTTTTCACAAAAATCGAATTTTTTAATTAAGTAGGCACGCATAAATCTTTTAGCTGTGCATTCCCACTATGAACCAAACTTAAAATATGCCCAACGATATTTTTCCTGCGGTTATTGGGGGTAAGGTTTTTTCTTCTTGTTTTAAAATGGTAATCCATTCATCTACGATTTGGCATAGTTCAGCATAAACTTGGGCTTCATTGTTCCCATGACAACAAGGTCCAACAATACCAGGACATTGTCCCACAAAACAATGATCTTCTTCAGACCATTCCACAATTTTCAAATAGTGTTGACTTTCTTTCATTAACACATAAGATATCATGTAGAAATTCGATTTGTCACAAAAATCGGATTTCTTATAATGTTCAAAAAAAACTAATAAATCACCTTAACTTTATTTTCTCCAACCACCCCTTCTAATTTTTCAATCAAAGCCGCCTCCGGTTTCACTCGCCATTTATCCCCTAATACTAATTCCACTTGGGCATCTCGACGCTGATAATGAATCAATACTTGACAGCGTCCTTCTTCTTGAAGATGGGGAGTGAGAGTGGCGACTAATTGAGGTGCAAAGGTTTCCGGCTGAGTTTGCAGGGCTGATATGGTGATTTCTAAACGCAGTGCTTTGTTTTCACGCGCCGTTTCCAGAGTCAAAAGGTTATTGGCAGTCATGCTATAACCGCCGTTGTAGTTATCAACACGCACTTCTCCTTCTGCTATTAATAAGGTGTCTTTAGTCAAAATATGAGATACAGTAGCATATAATTCTGAAAAAATCTTAATTTCCATTCGCGCCGAGCTATCATCTAAAGTGACAAAAGCCATGCGTCCACCACCGTGTTTAGTACTCATACGCACTTGTGTCACCCAACCGGCGATGCGGACCGTTTGTTTATGGTTAGTTGGTTTCACCTCAATCAGGCTCGTACATTTGAGTTTAGCTAATTCAGGTAAATAGGGTGTAATAGGATGCCCACTTAAATAAAAACCTAAACATTCTTTTTCATAATTTAAGCGTTTTGCTTGCTCCCATTCTGATACATTTTTTACAAAAGGTAATTCTTTTGTCTGTTTTTTCGTTCCTGCGAGTGAACTAAATATATCATTTTGTCCCACAGCACTATCAGTAGAATGTCGTTCTGCTGATTTAATGGCACCGTCTAAAGAAGCCATCATCACGGCTCTACTTGGTCCTAATTTGTCTAATGCCCCTGTTTTAATTAAGGGTTCTAACACGCGCCGGCTGGCTTTGCGGAGATCAATACGGCGGCAAAAATCAAATAAATCGGTAAAAGCTCCCTTTTCTTCACGCTCAGTAATCATACATTCCAGTGCGGCTTCACCAGCACCTTTAATGGCGCCTAAACCATAATGAATGGATTTATTTTGATCATCTGCGATAGTGAACTTGTATCGAGAAACATTGATTTGAGGCGGTAAAACTTTAAGCTTCATCGTGCGACATTCTTCAATCAATGGGATCACTTTATCCGTATTATCCATATCTGCTGATAAAACGGCAGCCATAAATGCGGCTGGATAATGGGCTTTTAGCCAGGCGGTTTGATAGGCAAGGAGGGCGTAGCCGGCACTATGACTACGATTAAAACCATAAGCGGCAAATTTTTCCATTAAATCAAAGATATAAGTCGCTTTTTTCTCTTTGACACCCCGATTAGTAGCACCTTCAACAAATACTGATCTTTGTTCTGCCATTTCTTTAGGAATTTTTTTACCCATGCAATTATGGACAATAAAATCATTGGCAACAAAGTTGTGGGTTTCTGAAATGCTTAAATCGAATACTTCTTCTTTACCAATATATTCAATAGAAAGAATATCGTCCCAAAATACCTCAGATTCAGCAATGTGCCTCAATTGTTCATTTTGTAGAGCGATTGCAAAATTGCGTACTCTATGGCGTGCTAAATTTCGAGTTGGTGCTTTTTGGAAATTTAAAGCAGAAGCCATAGAGCCTTTTTTTGCGTCAACGGCTTGATCAATATCAGCCCAAGTCATACCACTGGCATATTTGGCAGATGCAATTAGTTTAATCACATCCGCTGGAATAGTATGTTTAGACTGATTTCGTGATTTATCTTTAATAACAAAATAACAAGCTTGAGCCTTTTTCCATTTGTAACGACTCAACGAAGGTTGAATTGAGTCACAGAATTTAAGCATATCCTCACGCCCAGTTACTTGTGCTCGATATGAAATATATGGTTTGCCTCGATATATTGCTTTTTTAAGATTAAAAAGAGCAACAATCCCTAAACGCAATAGTAAATGCTGAATTTGTCTAATAAGCACTTTGGAAGTTGAGTTGTAATCAGCATGTCCAATCAATGTGTCAAAGCTACCATCCGTTGACCATAGCGTTCCCAAAAATAATTGTAATTGACATTTAGGTAATGAAAACACCCAAATAGGAATTTCTTTATCTCTAGAATAAGCACGTTTTATATGCCAATCTACCCAACTCTTAAATTCTGGAACAAAACCAATTCTAGCGTATGCGACTGTTTTATGACCAGGATGTACCTGATAATCTATAGGTGCAGGATAACCAAAAAGTTCTTCCGCACAGAGATTAAAATCAGCAATTAAATCAGGATCAGTATTACAAAAGTAACTACGAGATGATGTTTGGGGGCAGAGATGTCCATCACCAATTAAATAAGCTGTTAATTTGATTTGAGCATCTGAAATCTCGTTATTATGAGTAATAGGAATGTTTTTAGCTAAAGCAATACGATCTCCAATTTGAAAAGCCTTTAGCGGTTTCCATCCTAATAAGGTGTAAAAGAGATGATCTTCCGTTGCTCGAATTTTGCGATGGGTTTTAGTTATAATTTCCCAAACATCTCGGATGCCATTAGGATAAATTGCAGTGATTGGCTGTTGAGTTATCTTTTGTGTTTTTAAATCTAAGGTGAAAATATTACGTCCTAACCAAAATTTTGGATATAACGCAATTTCACTTAAAGTCAATAAACGCCCGGTACTGGCATCAACGATTTCAGTTGTTCCACTCAAACAACGACGGAGTAAATCAGCACCCCCCAACGTATAACCAGCTAACACTTGAGCAATTTGCATCACCTGTTCTTGATAGACAATGACACCGTAAGTCGGTTTTAAAATGGGGGCGAGATCGGGGTGCGGGTATTCTACTTTAGCACGCCCTTGTTTACGTTCAATAAAATCATCTACCATGCCCGACTGTAAAGGACCTGGACGGTATAAAGCGACTAATGCAACAATATCTTCAAAGCAATCCGGGCGCATTCGCCGAATCAGTTTTTTAAGACCTCCAGATTCCAATTGGAAAACCGCCGTTGTATCACCCCGTTTAAGTAAACTATAAGTACCAGGATCATCAAGGGGAATTTTGGAAATATCAATGGGACGGTCAGCAAAATGATTAATGGTTTGTAAAGCCCATTTGATAATCGTTAGGGTTCGCAGCCCTAAAAAGTCGAATTTGACTAAGCCAACGGCTTCAACATCGCCCTTGTCAAATTGAGTCATTAAATCGGTACTGTCTTCTTCACAATAAAGAGGGGTAAAATCGGTCAAGACACTAGGTGCAATCACCACTCCCCCAGCATGTTTACCTGAATTACGAGTCAGTCCTTCAAGCTTACGCGCCATATCTATTAAGGCACGCACCTCTTCTTCTTGCTTGTAGCGGCTGCGTAAAGTATCTTCTTTTTCGAGTGCTTTACCCAGGGTAATACCGAGTTCAAAGGGGATGAGTTTGGCAATTTTATCAACAAAACCGTGTGGGTGTGCTAATACGCGCCCGACATCCCGCACGACCGCTTTAGCAGCCATGGTGCCATAAGTGATAATTTGTGAAACGCGCTCCCGCCCATAGCGTTTTGCAACATAGCTAATAACATCGTCGCGACCTTCTATACAAAAATCAATATCAAAGTCGGGCATCGAAACCCGTTCAGGATTTAAGAAGCGTTCAAATAGGAGTTCATAGTGAATTGGATCTAAATCGGTGATATTAAGCGCATAAGCGACTAATGAACCGGCACCGGAGCCACGACCAGGACCCACTGGAATATTATTTTCTTTTGCCCACTGAATAAAATCGGCTACGATCAAAAAATAACCGGGAAAGCCCATTTGTATAATGGTGTCAAGTTCCAGGACTAACCGTTCATCATAAGGGCGGCGTTGCTCGGTAAAGGTTTCATTGCTTTTGTCAAAAAGGGTGTTTAAACGTTCTTCTAAACCAATGCGAGCTTGGTTGCGAAAATATTCTTCAACGCTTTGCCCTTGGGGAATGGGGAAATCAGGTAAAAAGTTTTTGCCCAGGGTTAATTCTAAATTGCAGCGTTGGGCAATTTGCCAGGTGTTTTCAATGGCTTCTGGTATATCGGCAAATAATTCTGCCATTTCCTGTGGGGTTCGCAAATATTGCTGGGGACTGTAGCGATGGGGACGATTTTGATCTGCCAGTATAAGACCGTCGTGAATGCACACGCGCACCTCATGCGATTCAAAATCGTCACTGTTTAGGAAACAGACATCATTGGTTGCAACGACCGGGACACCGCTTTCTATAGCAAGTTCAACAGCCGCGTGGATATATTCTTCTTCGTGGGGTCGTCCGGTACGTTGCAATTCTAAATAAAAACGCTGTGGAAACCAGGCGTTCCATTTATCCAGGCGTTGTCGCGCTAAATGACTATGTCCGGCTAACAGGGCTTGTCCTATATTACCTTCGCGCCCCCCAGATAGAGCAATTAAACCTTCCGTTGCGCCGTCTAACCATTGATAGTGTAAATAAGGAATACCGTCTTTTTGCCCTTCGGTATAACAACGCGAAACTAAACGGGTTAGATTACGATAACCTGTATGATTTTGACATAATAGGACCAGACGGGTAGAGGGTTCAGCTTCCTGGGGAAGCTGTACCTCGACACCAATAATGGGTTTAATTCCTTCCTTATGTGCGGCGCGATAGAATTTAACCAGGGCAAACAGATTACTATAATCAGTGATTGCCCCGGCGGGCATTCCAGCCTCACGCATTGTTTTCACTAAGGGTTTAATGCGAATGAGGCTATCAATTATGGAATATTCGGTGTGTAAATGTAGATGAACGAAATGGGACATAATTGTGAATGGGGAATGGGATCAAAAATTGGGAATAGCAGACATGAACACAGAATTTTATAACGTTCTTTAGATGTTCATCAAAATCATATCAAAGGGCGATAACGAACGGTTCGCCCCTACGTCAAATATTTCATTGTAAAGGCAGCCTCCTTATGAAACTTGCCCGTTTATGGGTAAAAATATTTTCCTGAATATCAATAGAATCATCAATCAGTGATAATTCAACTTTATCCATTCACAATTCACAATTAATTATTCATCCTTCTGTGGCGGTTCTGACTCTTTGGGGAGACTGACAACAACCGGGCTGGTATCATATTCATCTACTGCGGGCCAACTACTAAGTGGAAAGGGTTTTTCATCACTAATGTAGCTAAGGTAATTAAAGATTTGATGAATATATAGGCTGAGACTTTGAGCTAGGGGAAGTAAACGTTCATTAGGCTTGCCTGATATTAACACCACACCAAATTGAAATAATATGACGATAGCCGTGATAATAATGGCAATATAACAAATAAAGCTATACACCAGCATAAAAAATCCGCGTAACCAAGTGCTGCCTGACAATAAGTTTTCTCTTAATTGTTCCCTTATATTTTCTTTCATGTTTTTTTGTTAATGATTAGTTAATGAATCATGATTAATGATTAATGATTAATGATTAATTGTGCTGCTTTAAAAATCTAATAGAATTTGGAAAATTCATAAAAGTTTTTCCAATTCACCATTAACCATTAATCATTAAGCACTATTTAGTCACTTTTATTTTTGAGTAATTCTACAATTTCTTTGAGCAGGTTTTCGATGTTTTCCAAACGCTGCTCCATCTTTGCTGGATGTCCACCAGGCATTGGCGGCATTTTTTGAGCAAAACCGCGTGCTCCAGGACCAATAGGTGGCATGGGTCTTTTGCCATAGTAACCGTGTCCTGGTCCTTGTGGACCACCCCAACCAGGAGTGCGTCCCATGCCAAAAGGTCCCCCATGCATACCACCTTGTTGCAACAATTCACGCATACTTTGGCGATTTTGTTGAAGTTGTTCCCTTAACTGTTGCCGTTCTTCATCTGACTTGGCTTGGTTCATATTCCGCCTGAGCGTTTGCATTTCTTGCCACAGGCTATCCCTTTTTTCCCTCATTTCATGGAAAGATTTGGCAGCATCAGATGGTGACGTGGCACCTGATGGCGGTTGCGGTGCGATAGGGAGAGGCGGTGCTGGAGGCGGCGGCGGTGGTATCAATTCAGAATCAGGCATTTGCATCGCAGGTGGGGCTGATGTTTCAGGTTCCGCCGGGGCTGGTGCTTGCTCCGCTGTCGGAGCAGGTGTTTGTTCTGCCGCTTGTTCTGCTGTAGGAGGAGTCCATTCCGGTGCTGCCGCTGCAGACTCTGTTTGTGCTAAGACATAGCCACTGCTCAGTGCGAGTGAAATTAAACTCGGTAAAACATATTTTTTCATCAAAAAATTTCCTTTGAGTTATGGGATAAATTAAAAACGTTTCAAAAACGTTTCCTACATAATGAGGGCATGGATGGCGTGTATCAAGCTTTAATCTTTTTTGTTGTTGTTAATTAATATATTATAGTTATTTATAATATTATAATTTTAAAGAATCCTTACAAGCATCATCAAGTTTTGCGCCATTCAAATCCGCTTCGCTTAAATTAGCTTTAAACAAATTAGCCCCCACTAAGTAGGCTTCAATTAAATTAGCTTCAGTCAAATTAGCTTTAAACAAATTGGCTCCTGTCAAATTAGCACGAAATAAATCGGATTCAAATAAATTACTTCTAAATAAATTAGCCTCAGATAGGTTAGCCCCTGGTAAAAAGGATTCAATCAAATACGCTTTCATTAAATTGGCTTCCGCCAAATTAGCATCAGTTAGATTAGTTTTAGCTAGATAGGTTTCACAAAGATTAGCTTCACTTAAATTCGCTTTGGTGAAATTGGCTTCACTCAAATTGGCTTCACTGAGGTTAGCACCGGACAAATTCGCACCTGAAAAATTGGCATGACTCAAATCTGCCTTACTGAGATTGGCCCGAAAAAAATCGGCATTAGTCAGATTAAGTCCAACCAAATTGGCCCCCGATAAATCGGGCCAAGTACCACTGGCTGTTTTTCTCCATTTATTCCACGCTGAAACTCCCTGTTGGAGAATAGCTACGTGTTCCTCATTTGCCATTATTTATTCCTTTTTTTGATATTATTCTGTGGCAATCAATTCAAAGTATAATACTATTTTACCACCCAGTTGGAATATTAATACCAATCTCAGCTAATAATGCTGTCGTTTCATACAAAGGCAAGCCCATCACGCCTGAATAACTTCCTTCAATACGCTTAATAAAAACACCGCCTAATCCTTGAATAGCATAAGCCCCCGCTTTATCTAAGGGCTCACCCGTTGCAATATAAGCTTGTATATCAGCCTCCGTCAATTGACAAAAAGATACCTTACTAATATTCAAACGCACCCGTTCAATTGTGTTTGTCACTAAAGCGACTGCTGTCATCACTTGATGGCTACCATTTGATAATTGTCTTAATTTATGTTTTGCATCTTCTTCGTCAACGGGTTTACCGAATAATTGCCCATGACAAACTATCACCGTGTCAGCTCCTAATACGGGGAATGTTGGTGATAGTGCTAAGCATCCTGCTTGTGCTTTTGCTAAAGCCAAGCGACTCACATAATCTTGTGGCATTTCATTAAGCAGTGGCGTTTCATCAACAGTTACGGCAATTTGTTGATAATGAAGCTTAATTTGTTTAAGTAATTCACAACGGCGCGGGGAAAGAGAAGCAAGATAAATCATGATTTTAATGGTTATGATTAATGATTAATGATGAACCTATCCTGCCTATTCGTTTTTAATTTAAAAATCCGATTTTTTGAAAAATCGGATTTCTTAAAGCTCGTGTTTTTGTCAAAAACCAAACAATTTTTCTTTAGGATTCTGCATTTTTGAATAGGGCCAGATAGGTTCATTAATGATTAATAGTTAATGATAAAAAAATTGGGTGGCATAATAAATATGACGATATCAAACGGGAAGATATTTTATGATTGTTCCTAACCATTAACCTCGATGGTAAGGATGATTATTTAATAAGCTCCATGCTCTGTATAATTGTTCAGCTACGAGAATTCGTACCATCAAATGTGGAAAAGTTAATGTCGATAAGGACCAACGTTGTTGTGCCCGTTGTAAACAACTCGGTGATAAACCCTCAGGTCCACCTACCAGTAAAGCGACACTCGAATATTCCTGCATCCAATGTGCTAATTGATCGGATAATTGCAAACTATTCCAAGTTTGCCCTTGCTCATCAAGAGCTATGACATACGCGCTCTTAGTAATCGCTGCTAACATTTGTTCACCTTCATTGCGTTGCAAACGAATTAAATCAGCATTTTTAGTACGTTTACGTAAAGGAATTTCAATTAATTGTAAAGTACATGTAGAAGGAAAGCGTTTACTATACTCATTAAAACCCCTTTCTACCCATGAGGGCATTTTTTGCCCAATACAAATTAAGTCAATGTGCATAAGTTTAAATGAACAAAACAGTGTAACTATTCATAAATATCTTTTCGAGAGAGAAAACAATTTTCAGAGTGAAAGGTAACCATCAGAAAAAATTGCTATTATGAAGAGGAACGAAATTGCAGGACATTCCATGACATTGGAATTATATTTTATGACAAACTTTAACGATTTATCTAAAAAACCTTATTGATTTTATCGCTTACTGGTTTTTCCATCAAAAAATTTGACCTTAACCTTAAATTTACATCATTATGGCAAGTATTTCAACTCAAACAGGTGATCACGGACAAACTGGACTTATTGGTGGTATCCGTGTATCAAAAAGTCATCTACGTATTGAAGCAGGTGGTACCATTGACGAATTAAATTCCGTAATGGGATTAGCGCGTTCATTCTGCGATGATGCTGAAGTGTGTCAACTGCTCAAAACGATTCAACGTGAATTATTTATCATTGGTTCTTCCCTAGCAACCCTGCCTCATAGTCAAAAACAAGCATCCCCTATCACGAGCGATAGGGTTGACGCACTGACGGCACACGTCCACCGTATTGAAAAAATTAAGGGGATAGTATTTGACTGGATTTTACCAGGCGAACATACCACTTCAGCCACATTTGATATGGCGCGAACCGTTTGTCGCCGCGCTGAACGTTGTATCGTCCGTTTGACAGAATCAGGTGAAAAAATCGATTCAAACATTCTACCTTATATCAACCGTCTATCTGATATGCTATGGTTAATAGGACGCTTAGTTGAATTACGGGCTGGTGTGAAAACCACACCATCAAAAACAATGCATGGTATCAATTCGACTTCTCCATAATAGACAGTCTTACGTTGCGCTATAGCTTTTCAGAAAAAGTTTTCAGAGCTGACAGGTTCCCAAAACCTGTCAAATATTAAGAACCCAATATTTATCTGAAGAGCTATATCGCTACAATGCCATTAAGTTAAGGGCAACCCTATTTGACGTTATCAATTTCCAAATTCCAATCCCCAATTTCGTTTAAATTATGCGTTTTAATTTTAAGATATTCTTCTATCGTTTTAGAATCTTTAGGTGGAGAAAAAAAGTAGCCCTGTACATGATGACACTGTGCCGCTTTTAACATGGTAATTTGCATAAGAGTTTCTACACCTTCTGCCACCACTCTCAAATCAAAAGCTTTACATAATGCAATGATAGCATGAGCTATTTGTGTCGATTTAGCCGATATGTTGATTTCCTGGATAAAACTTTTATCAATTTTTAAAGCATCTATGGGAAATTTTTGTAAATAACTCAAAGACGAATAACCTGTACCAAAATCATCAATATATAGCAAAACTTTTAAACTCTTTAAATCATTAAGGACTGCCAACGCCGCTTCTGGATCTTGCATCATAGCACTTTCAGTAATTTCCACGCGGCAAGTTGGGGCTTTGATACCTGTTTTGCTAATAATTTCTTGAATTTGATAGACTAAATGTGCTTGTTTCATTTGAATAGGTGAAACATTGATATTCATACCTAAATTAGCATGATGTGAAAACTGAGTTTGCCAATGGCTTAACTGAACACAAGCAGTTTCAAATACCCATAACCCTAATTCTTTAATTAAACCCGTTTCTTCTGCTAACGGAATAAATAAATCCGGTCTTATCATTCCTCGCTGCGGATGTTCCCAACGCACTAATGCTTCTAAACTAACCGTTTTGAATGTTTCAAGCGAAATAATGGGTTGATAATAAAGACGAAATTCTTCCCGTTCTAAAGCCTTACGTAAATCTGATTCCATGCGTAGTTTTGATATCATACGCTTACGCATTTTTGGATCGAAAACCAGGCTTTTTCCCCGTCCTTCTTGTTTAGCCACATACATAGCAGTATCAGCATCGCGTAATACCTCATCAGCACACTTATATTTTAGATTGTTCAGTTCGTTCAGGGCAATCCCGATACTGGCTGTGGGATTAAATGTTTCATTTTTTAAAGTATAGGGTTGGCTCAATCGCTCTTGAATACTTTCGACTAGCGGTTCAAGGGTGGCTAAATCACGCTTATTTTTGAATAGTAAGGCAAATTCATCACCACCAAATCGTGCCACTACACTACTTTCATTCGTGTAATAATTTAAACGAGAAGCCATTTCAGTCAATAGTTGATCCCCCACCAAATGTCCCATGTAATCATTAACAATTTTAAAGTTATCCAAATCCACAAAAAGCACGGCAAAATTTTTCTGTTTTTCAATCGCCTGAGTTAACCTGGTAGTAAAAGCGGCACGGTTTAATAATCCGGTGAGTTGATCATGAGTGGCATCATAACGTAATTTTTCTTCCACCTGTTTGCGTTTTGTCACATTTTCGACAATGCCTTCATAGTAGCTAATTTGCCCGAGACTATCATGCACCACCCGCACAGTTTTATTGATCCAAATCACCGAACCATCCCGACAACGTGCTTGATATTCAAAGTTTTGCACCTGGGAATGCGTTTTTATTAATCCCATAAATTCAAGCCGCCGCTTTTGCTCAACATAAAGTTGTTGTCCAATATCTGTGATTTGAGTCAATATTTGTTCTTCAGAATCATAACCAAACATACGAACAAAAGCCGGATTGACGCTTAAATATCGCCCACTGGATGTACATTGAAAAATACCTTCTATAGCATTTTCAAAAATATCACGATATTTCTTTTCCGCTTCTAACCGAGCTTCTTCAGCCAGTTTGCGTTCCGTGATATCTTCAATCATGTTAATCAGAAAGGGATCGTTAGTATCGCGGACAATAGAACAACTTTGATTGGTCCAAACAATCGCCCCGTTTTTGCTTATGTAACGTTTACTCACCTGATAGGTATCATATTTTCCGACTAATATTTTTTCCAACATAAATTGATCTAGGTTAGCATCATCCGGATAAGCAAAATTTGTTAATGATTTTTTATTTAATTCCGTTTCTTGATAACGTAGCAGGCTTTGCAAAGCTCGGTTGCTGTCCAAAATTTCGTTATTTAGGCTCGTTTGTGCTATTCCAATAGGGGCTTCGTCAAAAATCGCTTGAAAACGCTGTTGACTATTCTCTAATTCTTTAGTAATTCGCTCTCGGTTTTTGATTTCCTGGTTAAGTGCTTGATTAGCTTTTAACAAACTGAGTGTTCGTTTAGTGACTAACTCTTCAGCCCAATGTGCTTGGAGGGTTATAATATACAGATAACGCAATATTCCCATCGTAAATAAAAGCCCAACAATTAGGACTATCCATGCATACCAAACTTGGAAAAACGGATTATTTTGAGTTTTATAAAACACAATACGCCATAGCCGTCCGCCAAACTCAAAGTTCTGTCTTGTTTTCTTTGACGATAATTCTGAAGCTTGAGATTTTTCTGGTCCACGATACCAGGTTGGCGCATATAAAATCGGATTCTGGGTATCTGGGGTTTCATCTTTAATCAGTAAAAATACATTGGTTCTTTGTTTAGGTAGTCGTAGCACTTGTTCTACCAATTCATTAAATAAAAATACGCCCACAGCAAATCCCAATAATTGTTGTCGTCGTGCAGCCCGTGTTGGGGGTATAAAACCATTCTGATAAATAGGAAGAAATACGCGAAACCCAAGCTGGTTACCTTGAGCTGTGCGTATCAAAATAGCACCGCTCGTGGTCAACTGTCCTAAATCACGCGCTTTTTTTATAGCCGTTTTGAGTATCGGATTGGAGCCGAGATCATAGCCAGGGGTGAAGGCATTGGCAGATTTAGATTCACTAAACAGAACAGGATAATAAATTTTTCTAAGACCGGCTATCCGTTTATCACCATTGGGTGAATATTCCCAAAAATTAAAATGGTTGACTTCTTCGGATTGTATCTGGTTGATGATGGCTTGACGAGACGAGGAAGGAACGACGGCTACCCATTCCAAAGCCTGGGTCCCTGGTTGGGTTAACATATCACCCTTGACAAAACGGGTAAAATTTTTGCGGGTAATCGGGTAATGCACATTCGCTAAACCACGAATAGCATTTAGAATATTATCAAAGGTGGTAAATGTTTGACGTAATACGCGCACATGCTCATCTGTTTGTCTGATTGTTTCATTGATAGCCAGTGTTAATTCCCATTGCTTAACGTAAGAAAAGCTAGTCAAAGATAGTCCTAGACCAATAACGGCTACAAAGAGTAACGATAAGTAAGTTTTTTTTTTAAAATTTTATGAGGCATAAAAAATTGATATAAGAATTGTAATTAATATTGTAATTAATATTACAATTTAATAAATGCAATTACTATTAATAATTAAAATTAAAAAAATGTTTTAAAATTTTTCAAAAAAATAGTAGTGGTCAACTTGACCACTACTATTTCTTCAAAAATAGTATTTCTTTAAAATCTGTTTATTTTTAATATAAATAACATTATACGTTGTAAAATTCTTTATGTTCTGAAGCAAAGACATGTGAATATAAATTAGCAATCCATTGTTTACCTTCTTGAGTGACCCTTAAGTAATGCAATGCTTCTTGAATATAACGACTGACAATACCCCAGTAAAATGAGGGATAATTAGTCCGTAAGTCTAATGGAGAAGAATAACCGAGCTGTTTATTGACACCGGTTTCTTGAAATTCATAATATAATGTTGGTAACTTACGAAGATAATGTGGATCAGCCAATTGTCCAATGAGATCAGCCGCACGTACCAAACCAGGATGTGAAGAAGTTGTTTGATGATCATTATCATCAGGCACCGGAAAACGAGTTAATTCAATATTAGCGGCAATGATCTCAGCATCAACCAGAGGATTACCCCCAAAACGTTCACGGATAAAAAGTTTGCCACGATCAACATGATAGGGCGACATAGAAGCATCTGTTGCCCCATCAGGTAAAGTTATCACGTCATTTTTTATGCCGGTTGTATAACGACCTTCACGGTCATCACGACAAATTCCACGAATATGTCCGATGTCATGACAAAGCAAGGAAATAATAAAATTAAGCCAATCACGATGTGAGACACCCCCTTCACGGATATGTTTACCGCGAAGAATTTCTTGTCCAACTAAAGTGACCATAATCGTGTGTTCCATATTATGGTAAAGTGCATCACTATTGGCAAAATGTTCCAAAGCCATGCGTCCTGCCCAGGCAATTATTTCGCTATTTGAGCTTTCTAATTCCCCATAGTTACGGCGATAAGCAATTTGGAGTTGTTCAACAAAGCCTTCAATAGCTAATTCAGTAGGATTAAACATGTCAAATCACTCAATTTTTTAATGATCTAAATAGTCCAATTGATGTTAAAGTTAGAGTATGCGCTATCATTCTTTTTTTTCACCAATATCAGTTTACCCGGTGTTGAACAAAACTTTTTTTACTTTTTTAGGCACCCTTCATATTCCTACAAAAGTCATGAACAGTTTGTGAGCCTTAGAATAAATTTTAAGGCGAAATTCTGAGGCTGTCAACTTTTGAAAGGTTAGTGTTGTTAATAATCACTTATTGATTGACTTTTAATGACTTTACATTGCATTTAAATATATTGACTTGTACTCAATTTCATGATAGCATGTCGCTGTGATAAAAACTTCGATAAAACGCTTATATTTTGTAACTAATAGCCACAGCCTGAAAATGCACGACTTCGGCAAGGCATAAGTTCAGTCATTGTTTCATTTCAAATTTTGAGTAAAAGTCACCAAGAATTCTTATGATGACTTGGTAGAGGATGTGCAGTTCATCCATCGTTGCGTCACACCTAAGTTTATTTAGGTGGACACATCAGCGAAAAACTAAAAAGTCACATTTTTAGTAACGGTATATTACTTAATTTAGTCACTATATTATAGTGGCAATCTTCTATCAGTTTCCAGAGTAGTTACTTAATTTATTAATTAATTCTAATAAAAGCTAACAACTTTAAAATATAAAAAAATATTGCCATCAAAATGACGATTTTAAAAGTTGACAAACTGTCATTTTTAGGATAACATACAGGGCTGAATATTCATAATTAGAGTTTATTTACCGACATTTTTTTAACCTTATGTACTGAGCGTATAAATACGATTTTTTCAAAATTCGATTTATGAACTGCTCAACATTCTAAAAAATAAGTTTATTAGCGCGCTGAGTATAGATTAAATTGTTATTTGTTATAATGTTTATATGTTAGGTTTTAAATACAGGGAGTTCATCGGGAATTGACACCTATGGACCAGACGGCTCTGTTTACAATACCATGTCCATGAGATATTTGTCCATAAATTGGAGAACGGAGTCGTAAATAAATAATATACCCCAATTGATAATTAGGGTATATATTTTATTAGGAGTCCCTTAGGTTAAATTTTTGGGTACTCATCAAGTTTTATTGACTTTTATTGATTAAAAACTTATGTGTCATTTCATCATTCACAATACATTCGGAGAACAGTCATTATGAGCGAACATATTGTCCATGTCACTGACGACACGTTTACAGACAAAATACTCAAATCGGATATTCCGGTATTAGTTGACTATTGGGCAGAATGGTGTGGCCCCTGTAAAATGATAACCCCCATCTTGGATGAAATTGCACAAGAATATGTGGGTAAGTTGAAAATGGCTAAATTGAATATTGATGAAAATCCTAACACGCCTCCTAAATATGGTATTCGTGGCATTCCCACCTTGATGCTATTTTCTGAGGGTGAGGTCGTAGCGACTAAAGTCGGGGCACTTTCTAAATCACAATTAACAGTATTTATAGATAAAAATTTATAATACTATTTTGTGTTGTTAATAATTACTTATTGATTTACTTTTAATTACTTTATATTGCATTTAAATCTATTGAATTGTACTAAATTTCATGATAGCATATCGCTCATTATGTGATAAAAACTTAGATTAAATGCTTATCTTTTGTAACTAATAGCCACAGCATGTAAATGCACTACTTCGGCAAGGCATAAGTTAAGTCTAAGTTTAATTTAAAATTTTGAGTAAAAGTCGCCAAGAATTCATTTGATGACTTGGTATCGGATAAGCAGTTTATCCATCATTGCGCTACACCTAAGTTTTTTAAAATTAGATGGGCATATCAATGAAATCACAAAAAGTCACTTTTTTCATAAAAAGTCACTTCTTTTGTAACTGTTCATCAAACATTTTACCCAAAATCCCCCTGTTTCTTTTTTATTCATATTCAATAAGTTAGATTTATTTGGGTATATCACATTGATGCTTGAGATTGAAACTTAAGCGTTTGTAATGAAAATTCATTTTTAGGGGTTCGCCCAGATTTTCCTTTGAATATCTGATAACCAATATGTTATTTTATCTAAAGTGCATGATATAGCCCTTTTAATTGGTAGAGCTTATCATTTTTTCAAATAGCCATTATAATAAGTTCACAATCCGTTTTTAATTTTATATAATTACTAATCTTAATTTTAGATTTCACTGTAAAAAACGGGCTTCCAATACGTCACTACAATGCCATTAAGTTTTACCAGGCGTTCGCGCTTTTATCACCCCTACAGCCCCTAAATACGCTGTCTAGGGGTTTTTTAAGTTGCTCCCATTTTTATTTCCTGACAAAAAATATTCATTTAAAAACCAATCATTTATGAATTGTGTTGAAATGAACAATTTACAATTACACAGTGAAACAATTTTCATTACCCCAGGGCAAACCTTTCATCGTTATACATAAATCAAAATGGTAGGTATTGTAGGCAGCAGCGCGTATCCACAAGCGGTGCTGAAAGCTTTATTTACTACAAAATCTCTTTATATTTCAAATACTTAAGGAACATACCTGAAATAACAAGGCTATCCGAAAGTCTTGCCCCTACATCAATTGAGATATCGTAGGGGCTTTTTTAGTGTATTCCCCCTTCTATTGTGAAATCTTTTATCTGAAAAAAACTATATATCTGTTGAAATTTACGTCTAAATTATGAATTTAACCGAACTCAAAAAACAAACTGCGAGTGATCTCATTCAAATCGCTCAAGAACTCAATTTGGAAGGAACCGCACGTTCACGTAAACAGGATGTCATTTTTGCCTTACTCAAAGCACATGCCAAAAAGGGTGAAGATATTTTTGGTGATGGTGTTTTAGAAATTTTACAGGATGGCTTTGGTTTTTTACGTTCTGCGGATAGTTCTTACCTTGCTGGACCTGACGATATTTATGTATCTCCCAGTCAAATTCGCCGTTTTAGTCTGCGCACAGGTGATACCGTCGCAGGTAAAATTCGTCCCCCCAAGGAAGGTGAACGTTATTTTGCCCTTTTGAAAGTCAGTGAAATTAACTTTGAAGCGCCAGAACAGGCAAGAAATAAGGTTTTATTTGAAAATTTGACTCCTTTATTTGCCAATAGCCAACTGTCACTAGAAATGGGTAATGGCAGTACGGAGGACTTAACACCACGTATTATTGATTTAGTTGCCCCGATAGGTAAGGGGCAACGTGGTTTAATTGTCTCTCCGCCCAAATCGGGTAAAACCATGATGTTACAAAATATTGCCCAATCTATTGAAGTTAATTATCCGGAATGTTATTTAATTGTTTTGCTCATTGATGAGCGTCCGGAAGAAGTCACGGAAATGATGCGCTCGGTGCGGGGAGAGGTTATTTCAAGTACCTTTGATGAACCGGCGAGTCGCCATGTTCAAGTGACAGAGATGGTGATGGAAAAAGCCAAACGTTTGGTGGAGCATAAACTTGATGTAATTGTTTTACTTGATTCAATTACTCGTTTAGCACGGGCTTATAATACCGTTGTACCTACTTCAGGTAAAGTGCTCACTGGGGGAGTTGATGCTAATGCTTTGCAGCGTCCTAAGCGATTTTTCGGTGCTGCCCGCAATGCTGAGGAGGGAGGTAGCTTGACCATTATTGCTACCGCTCTTATTGATACAGGATCACGCATGGATGATGTGATCTATGAGGAATTTAAGGGAACAGGTAATAATGAACTTCACCTTGATCGCAAGATTGCTGAAAAACGTATTTATCCCGCCATCAATATCAATCGCTCTGGTACCCGCCGAGAAGAATTACTTATCCCCGATGAAGAATTAAAAAAGATTTGGATTTTGCGCAAAATTCTTCACCCAATGGACGAAATTGCCGCAATGGAATTTTTGTTAGATCGTCTCCTGGTGACTAAAACCAATAGTCAATTTTTTGAATCTATGAAGCGGTGAATTCGGTTATCAGTTGAGTTCATATTGAACTGATTATGGCTATAGAAAATATTGTTTCAGTTATTATTGTTAATTTTAACAGCGGGGAGCTTCTTAGCCAATCCGTGTGTTCTGTATTGGCTTCTCGTATTGCGGTAAGCATTCAGGTTGTCGATAATGCATCGACTGATGACAGTTTGTTGCGGCTACAGCAAGCTATTAATCATGATAAACGGGTGCAAATTATCAAAAACACTGATAATCTTGGATTTGCCCAGGCGGCTAATTTAGCATTGCCTTATAGCACGGGTAAATATATGCTCTTTCTTAATCCTGATTGTTTGATTCGTCCCGATACATTGGCACACTTTGTGAAAATCATGGACGAAAATCCACAAGCGGGGATGGCAGGGGGCTTAGTACAAAATCTTGATGGTTCAGAACAAGCAGGTTGTCGGCGCAGTGTACCTACCCCGTGGCGGACCATTGTGCGCGTATTTCATCTTGATAAACTTTTTCCCCATTCAAAACGCTTCAAAAACTTCGTGCTTCACAATCAACCATTACCTACTGAACCGATAGAAATTGAAGGGATTTCAGGTGCTTGCATGTTTGTACGGCGGACAGCTTTGGAAGTTGTGGGACCCATGGATGAAGCCTATTTTTTACATTGCGAGGACCTTGACTGGTTTATGCGTTTTCAGGCGAAAAATTTGAGCATTTTGTTTATTCCAGAGATTGAAATTGTCCATGTTAAGGGGGGATGTAGCCACGGACAGCCCTTGCGTGTTTTATGGTATAAACATCGAGGAATGGTTCGATTTTATCGCAAATTTTTTCGCAAGCAATATCCGTTACCACTTTTTTGGGCTGTCATATTGGCAGTGTGGGTACGTTTCATTATCCTTGCTATAGGAATAGTGTTTAATGGGTAATTCGTGAATCAAATTTCAAAACAAAAAGTCCAGTTCTTAGCCGTGCGAAGTATATTTGGGGGGCATTCTTTAGTGTCTGCCCTTCGGCAAGAACTTGAAACAAGTTTACAAACTATGCAATTAATTCATCGATCTGCTTAAAAACAAAGTTTAATGCAGCAAACAGCATTGATAAATCATCTATTGTAAAACTTCTGAGATTTTTTGTGAAAATTTTATGGTTCAACAAACCAAATTCCCATGTTTTACCATCAGTGACAATTCCATAAACAGGCAAATCGACATTATCATTCAATTTTTGAGAAGCAACCAATTCAGCTAAACATTGCCCCCAGCCTTGTTCAAAATCATTCTTTTTGGCTTCTACCACCGCTAAAACAGGATAGTCAAGGAGTAATTTGCCATATTCTGATTTTCTTGAAACAAGATAATCCGGTATTCCAGTTAATTCAGTATCATAAGAAAGTGATTTTTGCACCCAGATGGCAAATTTTGTTGAATAACTTTTATAAACTTCTCTCAATATCGGAAAAATGATAATTTCACATCTCGCTGCTTCTGAGGAAAAAATATCCATATTTTTCACATTAAAATCAAATTCTTGCTGAAAAATATTTGAAACAATAAAGTTATCGATTGTGATGAAATGACTTTCCCGATATTTTATATCATATTTTCGTTGAACTTGAGGTATATTTTTAAAATCACTAAATGGCATAATTTAAGCTTTTATATTTGATGTTCCAGTTTAGAGTCAAAAAGCTTCAAGAAATTTTTCCAAAATTCGGATTTCTAATTGTATCAAAACATTTTTTTGCCGCGCAAAAAAATCTCACCTGACTTACTTGGCTGTGCCTGTAGGGGCAGTCCCTTGTGGTTGCCCCTATTAAAAACGGCATTATTCTTCAGAAGCCGAGGTAAAACAATTTTTATCAATGTAATATCGTATTTTTTCCCGTTCTTGTAGGCGCTGTTCTTCAGTCAAGATGATAAATTTTTCAGGGTTTTTGGGATCAGATTTACTCACTTGATTTTTGGAATTGAGTACCGCCAAGTTTTGACGAACTATTTTGCATTTTTCGACTAATGAAGTAGCAGCTTGATCAGAAGGTGCCGTTTCTTCTTCTTCTACCTGGCTTTCATTCAGCACCGCTTCAGGTGTGTCAGATTGAGCAGACTTAAATTTAATTTCTTCCTGACACGCGGGTGAGGGCGTTTGTGTGTATTGGATATTGCCTTGTTCATCATGGCAGCGATAGATTTTGCCGGCATACGCATTGATGACAAATCCACTGAATAATATGAGTAAAAATAGTTGTTTTATCATATAAGTTATCAGTTATCAGTTAAGTTCAAAATAAATCCGATTTTTATTACATTGGATTTCTATACCAATACCTTCGCCAATTTAAAATGCTAGCCATTTTCCAAAAAATACGGATTTTTATTTTTAGTAAAATCAATAAGTTACAAATTGACGGCTGCTTGATATTAACGATTTTTACATTAGACGAAGGTATTGTATACTGTTAAAATATAATCTTTGAAAGATTTGATAGAAGTGCTGTTATTGTAACATACCATTATTAAATGAGTAAACATGGGAACCATTTTTAAAAAAGATAAGAAATATACCTTTTCTGATTATTTTGATCTCAATAATCCGACTAAAGAAATTATTGAAAAGTTTGAATATCAATATCGTTTTGAAGAGTTGAAGTTGCCAAAGTCTTCAGAGATTGTTGGAAATCTCGACAAACTAAAAGAGACTTATATCAAAAAGTTGCCCTTGATTTCTTTAAATTCAGAAATGGCAAGAAGAGAGTTTTATATTTATCCATTATTGTTAGAACTTCTTGAATATATTCCCGCAAAAATTAATGTTGAGTATCCTTTGGATGCGGGTGAAAATTTAAGGGGTAATTATTGATTACTTGATTAAATTCACCAGTAACGTTATCATTCTTGAAGCTAAAAATGGAGATTTAGAACGAGGTTTTAATCAATTGGCAGTTGAACTGATTGCATTGGATAAATATATTGAAAGTGATCAAGAGTTACTGTATGGGGCAATCACTTTAGGTGATGTTTGGCGATTCGGCGTATTGGATCGGTCAAATAAGCTATTAAAAAAGGATATGGAAGCTTATACTTTGTTATCTGATTTAAAAGAGATTGTTTTAATACTAATAGGCATGTTAGAACTAAAAGCTAATTAGTCTCTATCCGGATTAAGAAATCCCATTTTTCAAAAAATCGGATTTCTATTGAAAAAAATTTAATTCAAAATTGTTATAACATAATGTCTCTAAAGTCTTTAATAAAAACTTACCAGCAACAAGTTGATAGTGCCCTAGATACATGGTTACCGGCAGCTAATATTCAACCGCCTCGCCTACATGAAGCGATGCGTTATATTGTACAGGGCGGCGGCAAACGAGTGCGCCCCATGCTCGTTTATTTAACAGGCCATGCCCTTAGTGTTAATTCTATTATGCTAGATGCCCCTGCTTGTGCGGTAGAACTTATCCATGCTTATTCATTAGTACATGATGACTTACCTGGGATGGATGATGATGATTTACGCCGTGGTAAACCTACCTGTCACAAAGCATTTGATGAAGCAACAGCGATTTTGGTAGGTGATGCCCTACAAACATTGGCATTTTATGTATTGAGTCACGATCCTCATTTACAAACCAGCGACAAACGACGTTTAGAAATGATTGAAACCTTAGCGCATGCGACTGGATCACGCGGTATGGCAGGAGGGCAAGCCATTGATATGGCATCTGTTGGGCAATCTTTAAATATTGCGGAATTGGAAAATATGCACATCCACAAAACAGGGGCGCTGATTCGCGCCAGTGTTAAACTGGGAGCTCTAACTTGTAGCACGATTGATGATAATCAATTGAACAAACTAGATCATTATGCCAAATGCATTGGTTTAGCCTTTCAAATTCAAGATGATATTTTAGATGTCGAATCAAGTACTGAAATGCTAGGCAAACGCCAAGGCTCAGATATCGCCCATCATAAAGTGACTTATCCAGCCTTATTAGGGCTACGGGGTGCAAAACAAATGGCGATAGAGTTAATTGAGGATGCTAAAACTAGCCTCACCGATTTTGATGAAAAAGCGGATCCGCTACGTTGGATGGCGAGTTATATTGTGACACGTCATTATTGATATCCGAAACATCATGTAGGGGCAATCTTTTATGATTGCCTTATGTCATTTGCCAAATAAATTAACCAATATGAAAAAATTAGCCCTATTTTTAGTTATTTTAACATTATCTTTTACTTACAAAGATGTGTTTAGCAGCACTTTTGATACAAATATTGAATCGCTCCGCGCCGTTGCTGAACAGGGTAATACTGCGGCGCAATTTCAATTAGGTACGGCTTATTATACCGGTCAAGGTGTCTCTAAAAATTACCAAGAAGCCATTAAATGGTATCGCAAAGCGGCAATAAAAGGACTTGCTATTGCTCAACACAATTTTGGGCTCATGTATAGTCGGGGGGAAGGGATTCCTCAAGATTATGAAAAAGCGGCGTATTGGTATCGCAAAGCGGCTGAACAAGGAGATAGCCATGCTCAAAATAATTTAGGCAGCTTGTATAAAAGAGGTCAAGGTGTATCTCAAGATGACAAAGAGGCGAACAAATGGTATCAAAAAGCTGCCGAACAAGAGTGTGTTATAGCTCAATATAATTTAGGACTAGCATATAGTCGGGGAGAAGGCGTTCCCAAAGATCATCAAAAGGCGATCAAATGGTTTAGCGAAGCTGCTGAACAGGAGCATGCTGAAGCAAAAAAAGAATTAACCAATCAAAAACAGATGCTTATCCGTTCGGTAGAAAACCGTCCCTTTGATGAACCAACAATGATACCGGTTCAAGACCCCCTCCAAACTTTACCGAGCCATTCGCTAGAAAACCGTCCTAAGCTAGAAGCGACGGATATACCGGCTCAATCAAAACCCTTAGTCAATACGGTAAAAGTTATACAGGGTAAATACTATTTGGCTCTATATTATGCTCGTAAAGCAGATAAGTCATTGATAAATCAACTTGCCTCTTTTTTGAAAGATCTAGGTTATACTGTTGATAAAATCAATCGGGTGAAGATTCCAAAAAATTATCGTTCACAGTGGGATATTCGCTATTTCTATGACCGAAAGGCGGCAAATGTGCTTAGAACACACTTCAAGGAATTTTTAGAGCATACTGACGCATGGAATGATGTTAAAATAAAGCTCAAAAATTTCAGCTTTATGCTAAACAGCAAAAGGAAAATTAGAAAAGGGCGAATTGAAATGTGGATACTTAATAAACCTTAAATACTGATTGCTCTATCTGGAGTCCAAAGCTTTAGCTTCCCTGCTTTGAACTCTACTCAGGATTTGTTCATGTTATAAACGAAAAGGTGTCAAAAAAATGCCAAGAAAAATTATTAAAATCCCCAAGATCAGTTGTGGACATTGTACCTATACAATTGAACAAGAAATAAGTAAATTAGCAGGTGTCACCTCTATTGAAGCTGATAAAAATAGTCGGATGGTAACGATTGAATGGGATGAACCACCTCTTAGTTGGCGGAAAATAATGGATTTGTTAGATGAAATCGGTTATCCTGCGGCGTGATATACTACTAACAGGCATAATATGGCATGTTATGTAGGGTGGGCTGCAAAAACACGCTGCCCACCAGCCCAAACTGATTTTCCGTTACGTTTCGTATTTTTTGACCAATTCTTGCACCCAACTACTATTCCGCTCCCTCTCTAAAACTTCGCAACGCGCCCGTTTCAAAACAACGACGACATAAAACAATTTAAACGCTATCGCCATTAACAATAAAGGAATCAACATAGAAATATGAATAGAGGGGGCATCAAGTTTGGTAAAAGTCGCCCCTTGATGTAGGGTATTCCACCATTCTACTGAATAATGAATAATAGGAATATTAACCACCCCAACTAATGCTAAAACTGCACTCGCTCGTGAAGCAGTACGCTTATCTTCAATCGCAGAGTTAAGGGCGATGACACCTAAATATAAGAATAATAAAATTAATTCAGATGTCAAGCGGGCATCCCATACCCACCATGTACCCCACATAGGTTTACCCCATAAAGCACCGGTAGCTAAAGCCAAAAAAGTAAATGATGCACCGATGGGGGCAGAGCTTGCCGCTATCACTTCAGCCAATTTGATTCGCCAAACCAGCCCAATGCCTCCGGCAATCGCCATTACCATATAAACAAACATAGACATCCACGCTGCGGGAACATGAACAAACATAATTCGATAGCTTTCCCCTTGTTGATAATCAGGGGGGGCAACAAATAAGCCATAATATAATCCTGCCAGCATAAATGCGAGACAAAACCAACCAAACCAAGGAATTAAACGCCCTGAAAGCGCGTAAAAATATTTCGGAGATGAAAATTTATGTAAAAAAGCCCACATTTTCAGTTTTAAGTTATCAGTTATGTAGGGTGGGCAAAATCTTTTTTTGCCCACCAACCGTTAAAAAAAGTGTTCAATTCGCAAAAAGTGAATAAAAAATCGGATTTGTCAAACCATTAACTTAAACTAATTCGTAAAGCAGCTGCTACAGCAAAAGGGGCAAGTGTTAGGGATAAAGAAAGTAAGGCCGCTAAAAAATATAATTGTCCTGCTACCGGAAAACCCCTAGCCGCTTCATTAACCGCCCCAGCCGCAAAAATTAAAACAGGAATATATAAAGGTAAGACTAACAAAGAAAGTAATACACCACCGCGCCGTAAGCCTACCGTTAAAGCAACGCCAATTGCTCCCACTAAACTTAAAACAGGTGTACCTAGAGCCAGTGTTGCGATAAGTGTCAGCATGGCTGTATCCGGCAAAAAAAGCAAGATACCCAAAAATGGCGCTAAAACGATTAGCGGTAAGCCAGTCACTAGCCAATGTGCCAAAACTTTTCCCAACACCAGTAACGGTAAAGAATGGGCAGATAATGCTATTTGCTCTAAACTACCATCTTCAAAGTCGGAACGAAATAGACTATCAAGCGATAACATGGCTGCTAATAATGCTGCCACCCAAATCACACCAGGGGCAATACTTTGTAAAGCCTTTGATTCAGATGAAATTCCCAACGGAAATAAGCTGACAACAATAATAAAAAATAACAAAGGATTAGCTAATTCGGCACGATGCCGATAAGCTAAAGTTAAATCACGTTTTAATAAAATATAAAAGGCAGATAAGTCAGAAGCCATATTAGCATGTTTTTAAATATACTTGAAAAAAAGAAATCCGATTTTTGAAAAAATCGGATTTCTATCACCCATTAATCTACGTATTAAGACCGATTTGTCCTCCAAACCGACGACGGAATTTATCCACGCGCCCTGCACTATCAATGATTTTCTGTTTACCTGTATAAAATGGATGGCAAGCAGAACAAACTTCAATCTGTAAATCCTTGTTTACTGTTGAACGGGTTTGAAAAGTATTACCACAGCTACAAGTCACTGTCATGTCATGGTAGGCGGGATGAATTTTAGCTTTCATAATCGTTTTAAATTAATATGTGTGAGTATTTAAAATCATAACATCTGAAATTTTACTGAGATATTATACTATAAAGTACTATGAAACGTTTATATCAATATGCCCTATTAATGCGCTTACACCGCCCAATAGGAATTCTTCTACTACTTTGGCCCACACTCTGGGCCCTATGGATTGCCGGCCAGGGTTATCCTGATGTACTGGTAACAACTGTATTTGTATTAGGCGTTATCATAATGCGTTCCGCCGGTTGTGTTATTAATGACTATGCTGATCGCCACATTGATCCATACGTGCGTCGCACTCATGATCGTCCACTGGCAGCTAAACGCGTGACTACACGCGAAGCCCTCACTTTATTTATCATTTTGTGTTTGCTGGCTTTTGGATTAGTTTTATTAATGAATCTATTAACCATTATCTTATCCGTTATAGCTGCCCTATTAGCTGCCAGTTATCCCTTCATGAAACGTTATACTCATTGGCCCCAAGTATATTTAGGCGTAGCATTTGGCTGGTCAATCCCAATGGCTTTTGCTGCTCAAACCGATAGCATACCCACATTAGCATGGTGGTTATTATTAACCAATGTATTATGGACTGTTGCCTATGACACGATGTATGCCATGGTGGATAGGGCAGATGATTTAGCAATTGGCGTTAAATCGACCGCTATTTTATTTGGTCAAGCAGATAAAGCCATTATTGCTAGTTTACAAATAGTTGTATTACTACTATTATTATGGATAGGCATTAAAATTCATTTAGGTACCTGGTATTATCTCGGATTGCTTGTAGCAGCAGGATTGGTCATTTATCAACAATGGCTTATTAAAGATCGTGATCCACAACGCTGCTTTCAAGCATTTTTAAATAATAACTGGTTTGGTGCGACTATTTTTGCGGGCATCGCCGCTCATTACTACTGGGGATAAAAAATGCGTTTATTTTTTCAATTTGGTTTCAGTATTTTTTTCCTATTGGTGCAAACCAGTTTATTAGCAACCCCTCGAATTATTAATGGCATTCGGGCTAAACCAGATAATTGGTCCTGGATAGTCGCTATTATCTCTCAAGGTGTGGTCCCAGTTAAAGGGCAGTTTTGTGGTGGAACATTAATCCATCCTTCTTGGGTATTGACAGCGGCGCATTGCGCCGATGGTGAAACAACATCTAGTATAAACGTTCTATTAGGAACCAATGACTTAACGGATGAAAACAGAGAAATTATTGGCATTAAGCGGATTGTCAGACATCCTGATTATGATTATGATCCGGAAACACCAAACTCAGATATTGCTTTATTACAACTCGAAAAACCTTCCACACAACCGGTGATACGAATAGCAGATCGTTACACAGTACTAATTCAGCCAGGGCTTGATGCGACAGTGATGGGATGGGGTGCGACAAATAGTTTATCAGACCCGGTCTATCCTGAACACTTACAGCAAGTAACCGTACCCATCGTTTCAAATACACAGTGCAATGAACATTTTTCGTATGCAGGTGATGTTAAGGAGACTATGCTTTGTGCCGGTTTTGCTGATGGAGGTGCCGATGCTTGTATAGGAGACAGTGGTGGACCTCTCGTTATGAAAACGGGCAGTGGTTGGCAACAAGTCGGTATTGTCAGTTGGGGAGAAGGCTGCGCCTTACCCAACTATTATGGTGTTTATACCCGTGTTCCTTTTTTTCAATCGTTCATGACTGAAAATATTTGTCAACAGGCGGATATTCCCCCTTCACCACATTTAGAAGTGCATAAAGATGAAAAGTCCGTCACTATTTCCTGGAATCAGGTGAAAGCAGATGGCTATCAACTTTACTATGCGCCTTATTCTAAGCCACTGAGTAATGTTACCCTGGACAATATTGAAAGCCTGGAACTTGGCAATCGCACCTCTTTCAATGTGAAATTAACCTCATTAAAAGTATTTTCTGACCAAAATTTTTATGTCGCAGTACGCGCCTATAACGGTAATTGCTATAGTGATTATTCTAATCTTTGCACGATTATGATGGACGAACTATGACTTTCAAGCCAAACCTGACAGGTTGAAAAAACCTGGCAGGTTTAGTTTTCAAGGCTCTTATTAAATTCTTACATCTAAGCTGAAACCATACTTTTGCCATGATCAATATAATACTGAAATTCCTCTCGGAAATTTTTGACAAAGTTTATGACAGGCATAGCGGCAGCATCTCCTAACGCACAAACTGTTCGCCCACCAATCTTATCAGCAATATCGGATAACAAATCTAAATCCCCTGGCTGCCCTTCACCATGATAAATACGCTTTACCACACGCGCCATCCAACCGGTACCTTCACGACAGGGAGTGCATTGTCCACAAGATTCCTCATAATAGAAATGAGCAATACGGGCTAATACTTTTACCATATCAGTGGTTTCATCCATCACTATAATGGCTCCAGAACCTAACATGGAACCAGCTTTGGCTAGGGAATCATAATCCATCGTTAAATCCATCATGATATCCGCCTTCAGTACGGGGGTAGAAGATCCGCCAGGAATAACCGCTTTGAGCTTGCGCCCTTTCCACACACCGCCCGCCATTTCTAATAATTCGGCAAAAGAAGTTCCCAATGGCACTTCATAATTACCCGGCTTATTGACATGCCCAGAAATAGCAAAAACTTTCGGACCCGTATTTTTCGGTTTACCTATATTTGAAAACCAATCTGCACCGTTATTGAGAATACTGGGAACAGAAGCTAACGTTTCAGCATTATTAATAGTAGTGGGTTTACCATATAAACCACAGGCGGCAGGAAAGGGGGGTTTATTGCGAGGTTGCCCTTTTTTACCTTCAATGGATTCTAACAAGGCACTTTCTTCACCACAAATATAGGCACCTGCACCATAATGTGCATAAAGATCAATATCCACACCGGAACCTAAAATATTCTGACCCAACAAACCAGCTTGATAAGCTTCTTCCAACGCGCTTTCAAAACGCTCAATGGGTTCTATAAATTCACCGCGAATATAATTATAACCCACAGTTGCACCTATGCTATAACAGGCAATCGCCATGCCCTCAACGACAGCATGGGGATTATAACGTAAAATATCGCGATCCTTAAAAGTGCCAGGCTCCCCCTCGTCAGAATTGCACGCCAAGTATTTTTGCACAGGCTTATCGCGTACCCCCAACATAAAACTCCATTTTAACCCAGCAGGAAAACCTGCACCACCACGCCCACGTAAACCTGACGCTTTGACTTGATCAATAATATCTTTAGCAGGTGTTTTTTCTGTCAATATTTTACGCAGTGCTTTGTAACCACCTGTGCTTTCATAGACAGGAAGCGTCCATGAATTTTCTAAGTGTCTGTTTTTAAAGCAAAGTTCATTTGCCATCCTATAAATCCTTCTTTAATAATGGTTAATGGTTAATGACTAAAGTAGTCTATTATACTCTATGTTCTAATTTTTAAAGTCAAAATTTCTAAAGAAATCCGATTTTTTCAAAAATCGGATTTCTAATGCGCTCTATACGGAACTAAGCACATGCCTATCAGCATGATAAGAAGAACGTACTAAAGGTCCACTGGCAATATTTTTAAAACCCATTTGATTTCCCTGTACCGCTAATTGTTCAAATTCCGTAGGGCTAACATAACGTTGTACTGGTAAATGGTGGCGAGTCGGCTGTAAATATTGTCCCAGGGTAAGCATATCACAGGCAGAAGCTCGTAAATCGCGCATCACTTGTAATACTTCCTCAACGCTTTCTCCTAAACCTAACATAAGACCGGATTTAGTTGATACTTGTGGATGTTGTGCTTTAAAATCTTTAAGTAATTGCAATGAGCATTGATAATCTGCTCCTGGGCGAACATGTTGATATAAACGCGGTACCGTTTCCAGATTATGATTAAAAACATTTGGGTATGTTTCTTGAAAGTTTTTTAAAGCCACCTCCAGTCGTCCCCGAAAATCGGGTACTAAGATTTCAATTTTGGTTTGCTTCGAAATTTCACGCACCGCCTGAATACAGGCAACAAAATGACCTGCCCCCCCATCACGTAAATCATCACGATTCACAGAAGTGATGACCACATATTTCAATTGCATAGCCAAAATGCTATTGGCTAGATTAATAGGTTCATTGTTATCCAAAGGTGCCGGGCGACCATGTGCCACATCACAAAATGGACATCGCCGTGTGCAAATATCGCCCATTATTATAAAAGTGGCGGTGCCATCTGAAAAGCATTCATTTAAATTGGGGCATGAAGCTTCTTCACATACCGTATGTAAATGATGCTTTCGCAGGAGTGCTTTCAGATGGGAAATTTTGTGGCCAGTAGTCGGTTTGATACGTATCCACTTGGGTTTACGGAGGGGTTTATCAGTGTTTTTGATAGGAGCCATTTTGTTTGTGCCTTCAAAGTAGAATTAACCATTAACCTTTTCCTTTAAGCTCATCTCCCAAACCAAAGAATTGCTCAACCTGTTTAAGTAGCTTTTTATAAATGGCTTCTTTTTCGGTTTCAACATCATGTTCAACAGACGTTTTAACCGATTGGGTCGCCATCTGTCGCTGGGTTAATACTTTAGTCACGAGTTCTTTAACTTCTGGTTGCTGTGCAATTAAAGGCGCGATATCAGCCTGAGTTAATTCAAATAAATAGGTATCAACAATAGCAACGACAGTAGCAGCTCTATCTTCACCCGTTAAAAGTGCCATTTCACCAAAGAAATTACCAGCACCTAACCGAGCCACTTCTTTAATTATTCCTTCATCCGTTCGCACCTTGACGACAACAGCCCCTTCAACAATAATGAATAAAGAATCACCTACGTCTCCTTGTTGAACAATAACATCACCTTTTTCTATGTGATGATGGCGGATCTGCTGGCTGAGGTGAAGTTTAGCTTGTTCAGAAAAGGGTTTAAATATCTCGACTTCTTTTAATAGAGTAATCGGCTTAGTCGCTTCATCCCCTCCTCTTTCTTTAATCCCCTTAAATAAATGAATTTCTTGCCGTTGGACTGCTGGGGTGATACCAGCCCGATTGAGATGAAACCAAACTCGCGTCCAAACATCTTCTAAAATAAAAAATTTATTGGCATAGTCATCGGAGCAAAACGCTATCCAATAACTGGCTGCCCATTCATTAATACCTGTTAAAAAAACCACAGGTGCAGGCTCTTTAAGTACTTGATTACTTGATAACAAAGCATCAAGAAGAACTTTTTTAACGCGTTCCGGGGAATGCATAGGATGAATGTAAACAGTAGGCCATAACCAATAAACATTATCGGGAAAACAGAAATTAAGAATAGGAGATTCAGAAGCCATACTATTTGGAATGCTTAAAATACATTGTTTGCGGGTTAAAAGGCGAGTGGTTCGCCAAGTAATATCAACGATTTTACCTTCCTCAAATTCTCCTATTTGGACCCAATCACCAATTCGAAAGGGTCTTTCTATATTAATAGCAATGCCTGAAAAAATATTAGAAATATTGATTTGAATCGCAAGACCAATAATCATCGCGATCACACCTGAAGTTGCTAAAATACTGGTAAGTTGTTGCTCGTACACAAAGGCAATAATACCAACTACCGCCATAAAGTAAATAATAAAAGCTAAAAATAGCCGAACAATATTAGGTATTAGGCGACCGGTTCTTTCTTCTATGGGTGTCCAAATAAAACTTTCTGAGGCTAAGTTAAGTAAAAAAGCGGGTATTATCCACCATAATATATTGAATATTCTTATCACAAATTTCATATTATAAGCTTCGATATTATTAGACAACCACTCAACTAATAGTACTTCGCTTGATAATAATAAAATAAAGGCTAAAATACTCTGAAAAAACCAGATAATTTTGGATAAGTCTTTGAATTTCTTTGAAAAAATATTAAGAAATAAAATAAAAATACTGCTGAACACCATCATATAATAGGCCTGTTGATATGGAATTTTTCCCCGTAAGGTAAATTCATTCTTTTTAATCTGAATGGCGGCATTAAACAAAGAATATTCAACCGTTCCACCTTGCACATTGAGATATTCAGGATCACCTAAAGAATATTTTTTAGCAATATCGGGAAAAAAGCGGAGTTCCTCAATGGACCAACCCGTTGTCGGACTAAGCACTTGTTTTTTCTGCATACTTTGTAAGACGGTTTGAATATCTCCCATACCCAAAAGATCAGTCACATAAATGAGATTATTTCTGGTTAATGATTTATGATGAAAGTTAACACCCAGGGTATGTTGTTTGTACACATAATGATTGGAAAAAAAGTCAGCCTTAAAACGGCTTTTAATCCGATAAAGACGGTAAGTCATTTGATCAGCCGTTTCTTCTTTGAGCGGTTGTTTTAATTGTTCTTTGATTTTTTCAAACGCGGTTTTTTCAGATTCGACTTCAACGGCATTGAGAAATTCAATATCTTGAGGTCTAAAATCACTTCGTGATCTAAACCACAAATGAAAATCCAATAAAAAAGTTGAATTATTACTAATATGACTCATTTCATTAATTTTTATACCTGTATAAACGACATTGGTTTTATAATACAGATTATCGCCAATAAGTAAGACTCTTTCTTGAGCACGTGCTTTCTCTAAATCAGCTACTTCATTGCGGTTACGCATGACTTGAAACTGAGTGAGGGCGGAAACGAGTTGTTTATTTTTATAAACCCCAATGACAACCGGTTTTTGAGCATCTCTATTTTCATCAAAATAGTTAAAGCCTGTTGTTCCCTCTATGGCATCATGAATATTGGTGAAACTGGCTAGGGTATTGCGAATTTTTTGACGATCAGCTTGGAGGCTTTCTTGACTACCGGTAATGTTAGCCTGTTTGATGGCTTTAACGAGTACCTGTGCGCTATCATAAGCATAAGCGGCGGACCAATCAGGTTCATCTTGATATTTGGCATAATACTTGTCTTTAAATTTCTGAGCCTTCTCGTTGGCGGTATCAAATATCAATGGTGTTGCCACATAAATGTCATTAGTATAATAGCCAGGATTGCCCTTTTCCCTCGGAGAATCTTTAAAACTATTAACAAAAGTTTGTTCAGAAAAACCAGAACCACTGATAATAGGGTTTGGTATATTTTCATCTTTAATGAGTTTGACCAGGGGAGTACCTTCACTGGCTTGTGTCGCCAATAAAATGGCACCGGCCTGTTGTTCGTCTTGCTTCAATTGAGCAATGTAATTTTCAAAATCTTTATGGTCACCTGTTTTAAAATCCCATTTATGTCTAATTTCCATACCGAGTTCACGAGCTGATTTTTCAAATACTTCAGCAAGGTATGAGCCATAACCACTATCATCACGAATGATAGTCACTTGATTAAGCCGAAATACTTCTTTAACATAATAAGCTAAAAATTGGCCGGAAACACTTGCATTATAGATATTTCTAAAATACCATTCGTTATCCTCAGTGACTTCCTTTTTAACCGAACCTGGTGTGATAGCAGGAATACCATATTTTTTATAAATTTTTCCACCGGTTATAGAACAAGAACTATACCAATGTCCAATAACGGCAACCACTTCATTTTCTTCCACAATTCTAAGAGCTTCATCTTTGGCGGCGGTTTCATCACCTTCTTCTTTGCATTGGTTTTGATCATCAAAATCCTTTAATTCAAATTTTTGGTGATTGTCTTTATCTCTTTCATTATTGACTTCATCAAAATATAATTGGATAGCTTGCTTCATTAATTTACCCGCAACGTCGCCCTTGACTGACATAGGACCTATAAAAGCAATTTTTACGGTTTGTTCTTTATCGTAAAAAAAATATTTTTGGATTGCCGTCCAAAATAAAAAAGATAAAATGACGACAATAGCTAACATGAAAAAGTTGTTTTTCATAATGGCTTATTTACCCTTTCAAATTGAATTAATGAGAATGTATAGTAAACGGATTTTTAAGGCGATCCTGTTTGACCAGGTTCCCTTCCTGTGCAGGAACAAATTCCTGTATGGGTTCCAATGTGCCTGTTTTTGAGTTTTTTGAAGATGATTTATTGGGTAAAACCATTCCTTGCCCACCTTTAAAAACATAAATTTCTTGTCGCATAACCGCCGGTCCAATGTTAGCGCGATTAAGATGAAACCAAACCCGTGTCCAAACTTCCTCTAAAATCATATATTTATTACTATAATCTTCAGCACAAAATGCAACCCAATAAGAAGCTGACCATTCGTTGAGGCCTGTCATAAAAATAAAAGGTTCAGGCTCTTTAAGTACTTGATTGGCTGACAATAAAGCATCCATGAGAATTTTTTTCACCCGTACGGGTGAATGTTTAGGGTGAACATAAACGGTAGGCCATAACCAGTAAACAGGTTTTGGATAATGGAAATTGAGAATGGCCGATTCTGATGCAATACTATTAGGAATACTGAGTATACAGCCATTTCTAACTCTAAGACGAGTTGCCCGCCAATTAATATCAATGACTTCTCCTTCATCAAATTTTGAAATTTTGATCCAGTCACCAATTCTAAAAGGACGTTCCATGTTAATCACAATACCTGCAAATACATTGGAAATATTAATTTGAATAGCTAAACCAACAATCATTGCAATGACACTAGAAGCCGCTAATAAACTGGTGAATTGCTGTTCATATACAAACACAATAATCCCAATGATGGCGATAGAGTAAACCAACAGAGAAAAAAAGTGACGAATAATAAGAGGGAATGGACCAATTTTTTCCTCTAAACGTCTCCAAATAAAACGTTCGGTTGCGACATTACATAAAAATGCAGGGATTAACCACCACAATATATCAAATATTTGGATGATAGATTTCATTTGCTGTAAGCCTGTATTTTCAGCCAGCCATTCAGCAAAAATAATTTCACCACTGAGCAGCCAAAGAAAGGCAAAAATCACTTGAAAAAACCAAGTCAATTTGGGAAATTTTCTCAAACCTATCACCGTCAATATTAAAAAGAGAATACCACTTAATACCATGATATGCTTGGCATATTGATAGGCAATCATTCCCCTTAGCGTTAATTGATCTTTTTTAATTTGAATGACAGCATTAAATTGAGAATATTCGACTATACCTTCTAGCTTGTTGAGATATTCAGGATCACCGGCAGAATATTCTTTGATGATATTGGGAAAAAACCAGACACGATTAATTTTCCAAGCTTCAGTTGGACTGAGTACTTTATTTTCTATTAATCTTTTTTCGACAGAGTTTTTTTGATTTATTAAGCCGATGCCTAAAATATCAGTCACATAAATGAGATGATTGCGACTTAAAGTACGATGTCGAAATTTGACACCAACAATATGTTGTTTATAAGCATAAAACTTGTCAATAAAATCCGCCCGAAAACGGCTTTTGATTCGACAAACATTGTAGATAATATCTTTAACCTTCTTGCTTTGACAGGATTTTTTTAATTGCCGTATAATATCAATACGATCAACTGCATTGAGAAATTCAATATCTTGGGGATTGAAATCCCCAGCAAATCGAAACCATAATTTAAATTCCAAATTAAACTGTAATTCTTTAATATTGATATCGCTAATTTCAATAATATCTAAACCAACATAGACTACATTGGTTTTATACATATACTTATCATTAATTTTTAAGACCTGTTTATTAAGAGGTGCTTGTTCAAAATGGGCAATTTCAGTCGGGTTACGTACTATTTGTAACTGTGTTAAAGCAGAAACGGAGTGTTTATGTTTATATACGCCAAGTGTAACTGGCTTTTGTGCATCTCGATTTTTGTCAAAATAATTAAAACCCGTAACCCCTTCCAATGCGTTATATAGATTGGTCAAGCTTGCTAGTGTATCTCTAATTTTTTTTCTATCGGCAGCTAACGTTTCTCGTCTCCCTTGTATTTCTGCCTTTTTAATGGCATCAACAAGTATCATAACAGTATCGTAAGCATAAGCGGCGGACCAATCTGGGGCTTCATTATATTCCGCTTGATAGCTTTTAAAAAATTGTTGTGCTTTTTCATTAGCTGTGTCAAATATTAGAGGAGTTGCTACATAAATATTATTGGTATAAAACCCAGGGTATTCTTTTGATACTGGATAATTATCAAACCCATCACGGAAGGTTTTTTCAGAAAGTGAGGAACCACCTATGATAGGATTTTGAATGCTCTCATCTTTAATTAATTTGACTAGGCGAACAGCTTCAGTTGCTTGCACAGCTAAAAGAATGATTCCCGCATCTTTTCCTTTTAATTTTAATTCATCAACTATTTTTTCAAACTTATTATCTAAATTTTTATCATGATTATTATAATGCCAATGATTTTTAACATTCATACCGAGTTTATAAGATTCTTGTTCAAATACCTGAGCAATGTAAGAACCATAAGCCGCTTTTTCACTAATAATACTGACATCATTTTGTAAAAAAACATATTTGATATAGTTAGCTAAAAATTGACCGGGTGCTTTAGCACTATAAATATTTCTAAAATACCAGGGGTTATCTTCAGTGACTTTAATACTTGTAGAGCCGGGTGTAATGGCAGGAATTTCATATTCTTTATAAATTTCGCCGGCACTGATAGATGCGGAACTATACCAATGTCCAATAACGGCAACCGCTTCTTTTTCGTCAATAATTTGTTTAGCTTGTTGCTGAGCTATTTTGCTATCATTTTGATCATCAAATTCTTTGAGTATCACTTTTTTTCCATTAATTCCTCCCTTTTGATTTATTTTCTTTAAATATAATTGGATAGCTTGAGTCATCAATCGACCAGCAGCGGCTCCCTCACCCGTAAGGGGACCAACAAAAGCAATATGTATAGATTTTCCATAATCTTTTAGGTAATCATAATAGGCTAAAAAAATTAAACAAACCGATAAGATGATTGCACCTAAAAGAAAAAAATTATATCTTTTCATAATCAGTTATCAGTTATCAGTTATCAGTTACCCGTTAGGAAAACTGACTACAGTTCATTATCAAAATGTGATCTGAAATTTATTGAAAAGGAATGTCAAAAAATTAGAATTGAGCGGATGGCATACCCGTTGAAAATTTCGTCAATTCAAGCAACGTAGCCATAAGACTTTCGTCTTTAAAAGGAATAGACGATAATGTTAAGTAACTGATTTTCACGCAAACGTTTTTGCGTTTGCGTGAAACTAATAACTGAGATAAAAAATTGACTCAAATCGCGTCTTGGTCAGTTTCACCAGTACGGATACGAATAATTTTTTCGACTGGGATGACAAAAATCTTTCCGTCACCAATTTTGCTGGTCCGAGCTGCTTGAATAATTGTATCAACACATTGATCAACCTGTTTTTCAGTAATGACCAGTTCCAGTTTCACTTTTGGTAAGAAATCTACCATATATTCAGCACCGCGATACAGTTCAGTATGACCCTTTTGTCGCCCAAAGCCTTTAACTTCAGTGACTGTCATGCCGGTAATACCAATTGTAGCCAGTGCCTCACGAACATCATCAGCCAAGAAAGGTTTGATGATCGCTTCAATTTTTTTCACAGTATTTTTCCCTATTGTACGAATGAAAAATTAACTAATTGGAAATTCCTAATTCCCAATTATTAACTCTTCAAACATTCCAAAATACGAGCTCCTATGTCGGTAGGATTTCGTGCGAGTGTCACGCCGGCGGCTTCTAAGGCCGCAAATTTATCCTGTGCCGTTCCTTTACCACCCGCAATAATCGCCCCGGCATGTCCCATACGTTTACCAGGGGGAGCTGTCACCCCAGCAATATAAGCAACGACCGGTTTGCTTACAGATGACTTAATATAATTAGCAGCTTCTTCTTCATCCGTCCCCCCAATTTCACCAACCATAACAATACCTTCAGTTTGGGGATCTTGCTCAAATAATTTTAAACAGTCTATAAAATCCATACCATGAATGGGATCGCCACCAATGCCAATACAAGTACTTTGTCCTAAATCATTGTTTGTCGTTTGAGCAACTGCTTCATAAGTTAAAGTACCAGAACGCGAAACAATGCCGACTTTTCCAGGTTGATGTATTGATCCTGGCATAATTCCTATTTTACAAGCACCAGGAGTAATAATGCCAGGACAATTGGGTCCTATTAGGTAGATTTGCGGATAATGATCAGTGAGAACCGTTTTAACTTTAAGCATATCTAATACTGGAATACCTTCAGTAATACAGGCAATGATTTTAATGCCAGCCTCTGCGGCTTCCAAAATGGCATCTGCTGCAAAGGCTGCCGGCACATAAATCATCGTCGCATTTGCCTCTGTCGCAAATACGGCATCACGCACAGTATCAAATACAGGAAACTCCAAATGAGTTTGTCCACCACGTCCCGGGGTCACGCCACCCACTAACTTCGTTCCATAAGCCAGGCATTGTTCAGAGTGAAAAGTGCCTTGTTTGCCGGTAAATCCTTGGCAAATTACTTTCGTGTCTGCATCAACTAAAATACTCATTTTGTCATCCTTTAACGGCTAAGACGGCTTTTTTAGCCGCATCATCCAAATCATCGGCTGGAATAACCGATAAACCACTTTCTTTCAACAGGGCTTTGCCCTTATCAACATGAGTGCCTTCTAAACGAACCACCACCGGTAACTGAGTCCCCGTTTCTTTAATCGCATGAATCACACCTTCAGCAATTAAATCACACCTGACGATACCACCAAAGATATTGACCAAAATGGCTTGAACTTTTTGATCAGACAAGATGATTTTAAAAGCTTCCGTCACTTTTTCAGCCGTTGTTCCGCCACCCACATCCAGGAAATTTGCTGGCTCCCCACCGCGCATTTTTATCACGTCCATAGTTGCCATTGCCAACCCAGCACCATTAACCATACAGGCAATATTACCATCCAGGGTAACATAATTAAGATCAAACTGACGTGCCTTTTGTTCCTTTTCATCCTCCTGCGTTGGATCATAAAGGGCTGATAAATCAGTATGCCGATAAAGGGCATTATCATCCAGATTAATTTTGGCATCCAATGCCAATAAATTCCCCTGTTCAGTGATGATTAAGGGATTAATTTCCACTAAACTGAGATCTTTATCTATAAATAAACGATATAAACTGAATAATAAAGAAGTTAATTGCTTACGCTGATTAGCATCTAATCCTAAAACAAAGGCTATTTCACGACATTGATAAGCCCCTATACCGACCAAGGGATTAATACGACAACGAATAATTTTCTCAGGCGTTTGAGCGGCGACTTCTTCAATATCCATTCCCCCAGCAGATGAGGCAATAACGGTAATACGGGCTAGGGCACGATCAATCACTAAACTCAAATAAAGTTCTTTCTTGATTGCAGTGGTTTTTTCGATCAGTACACTATGTATCGGTTGTCCACTGGCACCTGTTTGATGAGTGACTAACTGAGTTCCAATTAAACGGTGCGTGATATCCATCACTTCATCTAAACTTTTTGCCATAAGAACGCCACCGGCTTTCCCACGTCCACCAGCATGGACTTGTGCCTTCGCCATCCAAGCATCACCACCTAAGCGTTGTGCTTGTTGTTTAGCTTCTTCAGCGTTCCAAGCAGCGTATCCCATAGGTACTGGGATATTATAATTGACAAACAATTGCTTGGCTTGATATTCATGTATATTCATTAATTGATCCTAAAGCTTCTAAAATATTTACTTTTGAAAAGTTATAAAAATTATATATAGGTGTCAAATCGCAATTGTTATATTGGTTGCCCTTGATTTTTGTGAAAACATGGCATCAAAAAACCCCGTTTTAAAAAAACGGGGTTTCTGAATTTTCACAAATTTCAAGTATGCTCAATATGAGTCTTGATATTGTTGCTAAATGTTAATAAACCTGAACACAAAACTTGAACCGATTTTTTTAATGTGGAAGATTATTAACGAAATAAGTATCAATCTTACTTGACATTTTTATAAATGTCAAGTTTTTTAAGTGAAGGGATATTATATGAACCTATCCCATTCGCCGTTCAGAAATCCGATTTTTTGAAAAAATCGGATTTCTTAAACCTCGAAAGCATTTTTTGAATAGAGCCGGATAGGTTCATAGGTGAATAAAAAATTTATTTTTCTGAAAGTCTATAAACTTGAAGGATCATAATGCTCTATGATTTGTTATGCGTGTCGCTTCGGGAAGCCGTGTCAGGGCTTTTTTTGACATTGGCATCAGTTTTGGCATCGGTTTTGGCGTTGCCTTCAAATGTGGCTTGGAATTTTGTGGTTTTCGATTTTTTTTTGCCTTGTGATTCTTTCATAATTGAGTTTTCAGATTATTTAGACCATTTTTTTAAATAAATGGGAATTGATGATATTTAAATAATAAGTGACTTATTTTTTCAATATGGTTTATAATGGCAAAATTCAACCTAAATACAGGGTATACTATTAGCAAATGAATCACACACAATCCCTTATCAAAATCCGTGATCTCCGATTTGCCAGGGGGGAACAGTTAATTTTTGATGGCATTGATATGGATCTACCACGCGGTAAAGTGGCTGCTATTATGGGACCAAGTGGCACCGGAAAAACAACATTATTACGTTTGATAGGTGGACAATTAAGACCGCATACGGGTACTATTGAAGTCGATGGTTTAAATGTGCCAAGTTTATCAACTTCTGAACTCTATACATTACGTAAGCGTATGGGTATGTTATTTCAAAGTGGTGCTTTGTTGACCGATTTGAATGTCTTTGAAAATGTCGCTTTTCCATTACGTGAACATACACAGTTGCCAGAATCTTTGATCCATCATTTAGTTTTAATGAAATTACATGCCGTTGGTTTACGTGGGGCGCGTGATTTAATGCCCAGTCAATTGTCAGGTGGTATGGCGCGGCGGGTGGCTTTAGCCAGGTCATTAGTGTTAGACCCTATGATGATAATGTATGATGAGCCTTTTACTGGACAAGATCCGATTTCTATGGGTGTTTTAGTCAGGCTTATTCGTTCTATTAATGATGCGCTGGGTTTGACTAGCGTGATTGTATCGCATGATGTGCATGAAACGGCGGAAATTGCAGATGTGATTTATGTCATTTCTAATGGCAAAGTAGTTGGTACAGGTACACCTGATGAATTAAAAAATTCTGATTCCGCTTGGGTTAAACAATTTATCAATGCCGAATCAGATGGTCCGGTACCTTTTCACTATCCCGCACGGGATTATGCTGAAGATCTGTTAGGGAGCAGGATATGTTAGATTTATTTCAACACCTGGGTCGTACTGTTTTAAATGTGTTTGAACGTTTAGGACGGGCTGTTATATTTTTTACACAGCTATTGGCTGGTTTCCCCAGTTTATTTTTTCGCCCTTATTTAGTGATTGCACAAATCTATGCTGTGGGTGTATTATCTTTAACTATCATTATTGTATCCGGCTTTTTTGTTGGTATGGTATTAGGTTTACAAGGCTATAATACCTTGGTTAACTTCGGTGCTACTGAAACACTTGGTGCGGTTGTTTCCTTATCTTTAGTGCGTGAATTGGGTCCTGTGCTAACTTCCTTATTGTTTGCCGGTCGCGCAGGTTCTGCTTTGACGGCTGAAATTGGTTTAATGAAAGCGACGGAACAGTTATCCGGTATGGAAATGATGGCAGTCAATCCAATCAAGCGTATTATCGCACCCCGTTTTATCGCTGGTATGATTTCCATGCCTTTACTGGCAGCTATTTTTAGTGCCGTCGGTATTTTGGGCGGCTATTTGGTTGTGGTTGAATTATTAGGTGTGGATGCGGGCTCTTACTGGTCCCAAATGCAGGATAAAACTGATTTGTTTGAAGATATTTTTAATGGTGTAATTAAAAGTATTGTATTTGGAATCGTAGTGACTTGGATTGCTGTTTTTGAAGGTTATGATTGTACGCCAACTTCTGAAGGGGTAAGTCGAGCAACGACGCGAACGGTCGTACATGCTTCATTAGCAACCTTAGGGCTAGATTTTATGTTGACTGCTTTGATGTTTAGTGATGTGTAAAAAATGAGTTGTTTTCATTGAATATAAAAACTCCGATTTTTGAAAAAAATAGGATTTTTACGAATTCTTTTTTATAAATGATCCAAAAATTAAAGGCTGAAATAGATGAAAAACAAAAATGTGATAAATACGATACTAATGAGTGCCATTAGTTTGACTCTGTCAGTATCGGTGCTTCAAGCAGACGAGCCGAAAAATTTTTCGGCGGCTACTGAGATCGAACTCACCAACCGTTCCCCCTCGGTTAAAAGTGTGGCGGTGAAATTAAAAGGTACCGAACGAGAAAAAGAGGCACTTGATACCTTGGGGAGTTTGGTTCAGGACATTCTCAGTCATGCAAAATTAGGGGTGGTAAAACTCCCTAAAGCTGATAATTTTTCACCCATTTCTGTGAAAGGAACGGCACAAAAATTGGAAATTGTTATTGACGTAAAAGCAGCCTTTGAGGTGGGACAGCCTTACAAAGTGAGCCTCACATTGCAAGAAGCAGGCAGTCAAGGAATGCCAGCTTTTTTTGACTACAGTGCCAACGCGCAAGACAAAATTCGCCAACAGTTAGAAGAATACTTGACAGAACGTTTAGATTTACAGCCAATTAGGGAGAGTTTCACTAAAAAAGTGGAAGTGCCGCCGCAAACTGTATTACCTTTTCAGTCGGTTAAGAAACTTCAGCCGATTTTACCTTCATTGGTTGAAGAACGTCAACAGTCTGTCCCTCAACATATTTCGTCCGGGACTGAGGTGCAGCTCAAAAATCTGAGTCCCAGTGTCAAAAGTATTTCCATAAAGTTGCAGGGTACCCAGAGAGAACAAAAAGTACTTGATAATGTGCAGAGTATGGTCAAGGACATTCTTAATGCTTCTAAACTTGGTGTCGTCAGAATTCCGATTGCCGCGGAACCAATGACAACGCCGGTTATCAAAGTTTATGAATATCTGGAGATTGTCATTGGCGCAAAGTCACCTGATGAAGCTGAACAACCTTATCAGGTGAGTATCACCTTACAAGAAAAGGGCGGTCAAGGAGAACCTCGGCTCTTTGACTATAAGGCAGATGATTGGTGGTATTTTTTTAAGGATTTGAAGGCTTACTTGACTGAGCAATTGAATTTGAAGCCGAAATAAACGGACAAGACCTGACAGGTTTTTAAAACCTGTCAGCTTTAAAACTTGTTGGTTTAAATTATTTATTTTTTCGCCAACTCGCCATAACGCGCTTGACATAGCGTTGTGTTTCACGTATGCGAGGAACACGACCGAGTTTGGCAACTCGTTTTTCACCACTGTTGTAAGCAGCTAATGCCAATTTGACATTCTTGAATCTTTTCAATAACCTACTGAAATAAGAAGCTCCACAGTTTAGGTTCAGTTTCGGATCAAATAAAGAATCACGTTTTAAACCGCAGTAAGCTTTGCCCGTGCGTGGCATAATTTGGGTTAATCCCCGTGCCCCTTTACGCGAAATAGCTTTGGGGTTCCAAGCCGATTCGTGTTTAATTAGGGCATGAAAAAGTCGATGATCAATGCCATGCCTATAAGCAGCTTGAGTTGCTAATCCTTCTAAGCGAGCCGTTGCTTGGCGACTGATAGGAACAGCGCTAATTTTATTTTGGGGTATATTTCCCGTACAGCCAATGAGTGTCGTAACGAAAACTAAAGCCGTACAATAAAGCTTCATATTCATTTTTGTTCCTCTATTTTACTGATTATACTGCTAACAGTTGAGTTTTATTTTTCATTGTCAGAATCAAAATTAACAGGATTTTAGAATTATTCAGAATAAAACATCAATAACGTCAATAAACTCATTCTAAAAATGTTCTGTACAAAAGTTTAAAGTATACAATGATTGTATATAAAAAAAGATTACCAGAAAATAATTTAATCAAGACGGAAATTCAAAAATGTCAACCCAGCAGCCCAATGCCTTTAACTTAGGAATGAGAATTGAATAATATACTAAACCTGCCAGGTTTTTTAAACCTGGCAGGTTTGGCTTGAAAGTTTTTTCAGTTCTTAAAATTTCATTCCTTAATGGCATTGATTAATCATTAACCATTATTATGAATCCACCTCCATTTTTATTGGGTTGTACACTATTGTTTTGGGGTTGGCAAAGCCACTTGCTCATTTTTGCGGTGCCAATCGCTTTTATTTTTGAAATGGCTCACTGGATTAAATGGCGCTGGGCTTTTTCTGATAAAGATTTTAATCGTGTGACGGATTTCACATCATTATCATTAATTATCGTCATGCTTTATCTCGTTAATCAGCAATCTATTCATGGGCTTATGACATTACTTAATTGGCTGCCCATGTTATTTTTCTTGCTGATAACAGCCCAAATTTATAGTACTCAGGGTGCTGTCAAACTAAGTAGTTTGTTTTTATCATTGAGGGGTGATAAAGTAAAAGGTTCATTATCTTATTATAAAGCTAATAAGCTTGTGAATCTCAGTTATCCTTATATGATGGTCTGTTTGCTATCAGCCAGTATTAGCCAAAGTGCGTTGTTTTTTGTGGGAGCCTGCCTATTGCTTAGCTATGGATTATGGACGGTGCGCCCGGTCCGTTATTCTGTTGTGAGCTGGGTATTATTACTTGGAATGGCTGGTACACTCGCTTATATCAGCCAATTTGGACTTTACCGTTTACAATCCCAGATAGAAGAAGTTATTCTCAATTGGTTTCAATATAGGTTATTTGCAAATAATGATCCTTATCGGCAAAGCACCGCTATTGGTGATATTGGGTTACTTAAACAGTCGGATAAGATTATTCTACGGGTGGAAAGTCGCTATCCATTACTTTTACGTGAGACGAGTTATAATAGTTATTTTAAGACGATTTGGCGAGTTAAAAAATCTCATTTTACTGATGTACCTTCCCAGATTAATCATAAGACTTGGGATTTTGCTAATATTCTTCCTAACACTTCTTTTTATAAACAGAATTTTTTTAAATCTGTCAAAATATCCACTTATCTCCACAATGGTAATGGCATGTTGGCATTACCTCATGGCACTTATCAAGTGTCTAATTTCAGCGTTCCTGCTTTGCAGCGTAATGATTTTGGAGCGGTTAAAGTTGAAAATGGACCAGGATTGATAAAATACAGCGCACATTTTAGTCAAACAACACCACTTGATAGTTTCCCGACTCAAGAGGATTTACATCTGCCCCCTTTAGAAAAAGAACATTTAACGACATTATCTAATAAGTTGAATTTACCGCTGAAAAACTCTCAACAAGTACTTAATACTTTAACCACTTTTTTTAATCAATTTCAATATTCACTCAATCTTACAGCACCGCTCAAAAAAAATATCACGCCGCTCGAATATTTTTTACGCGATAGTCGTGCAGGGCATTGTGAATATTTTGCAACTGCTACTGTATTATTATTACGTACTGCGGGTATTCCTTCCCGTTATGCATCTGGTTATGCAGTGGAAGAATTTAGCTATTTAGAAAATGCTTATTTAGTGCGTAAACGTCATGCTCATGCTTGGGCACTCGCCTATATTGACGGGCAATGGCAAATTTATGACACCACACCAGCGGCTTGGTTTAGTTTGGAAGAAAAAATGGCTGCTTGGTGGGAACCATTTTATGATTTAAGTTCTTGGATAACTTACCAGTTTTATCGGTGGCGTTGGCGTGAAAGTGAAACTTCTAATGATTGGCTTTTGTGGTTGATTTTACCGCTTTGTTTGGTATTAATTTGGCGACTTTATTCAAGAGAAAAGGTTGCCCGTTTACAAAAACATTCTGCTAAACTGTCAAATAAACTCAAACATGCGGGAGCCGATTCTGCGTTTTATCAAATCATACAACAATTAAATGCTGCCGGTTTCATTCGCCAACCTGGAGAAACGCTCACAACTTGGTTAAAGCGTATTCAAGTTCCACTTCTATCAAAAGTCGATATGCAAACCATGCTCACATTACACCAACGTTATCGCTTTGATCCAGTTGGTATCAGCATGCAAGAACAGGCTGCATTAGTCACGTATGTTAAATTATGCTTCAAAGAAATAAAAAAGGGATAAAAAGGGATAAAAAATGAATTTAAATAAACCTGTTATTTTAGTCATTGAAGATAGCTTAACCAATCTAGCCCTTGCTAAGGCTATTTTGCAACCAAAAGGTTTTCAAGTTTTATCAGCCAAAAATGGTGAAAAAGCTCTGGCTATAGCAAAGGAGGAACTACCCGATTTAATTTTACTGGATGTCGATATGCCAGGTTGGAGTGGTTATGAAACCTGTCGGCATTTTAAAAATGATGCTAGATTAGCTCCCATTCCGGTTTTGTTTGTTTCAGCCCTCGACAATACCGAGGATAAATTACAGGCGTTTGCCGCAGGTGGCATTGATTATGTCAGCAAACCTTTTCAAGAAGAAGAATTGCTGGCGAGGGTGCATACCCATATTGAATTGTATCGTTTACGCGAAAAATTGGAACAAAAAATTATTCAACGCGATCAAAAGATATTAGCTTATACTAATGAATTAGAAAGCAAAGTCGAAGAGCGTACTGCTGCGCTCAGTAAGGCGAAGGAGATGGCTGAAGCGGCTAATATTGCCAAAATTCAATTTCTGGCTAATATGAGCCATGAATTGCGTACTCCAATGAATGCCATTATTGGCTATAGCGAAATGCTCATAGAAGATGCCCAAAATTTAGAGAAGGCTGAATTGGTTGGTGATCTTGAAAAAATTCATTCATCAGGGCAACACTTGTTGGAACTTATCAATGGTGTGCTGGATTTGTCCAAAATTGAATCCGGTCAAATGGATTTATATTTGGAAAGTTTTTCACTTGAAACTTTGCTCAATGAAGTTATCACCACCATTAAGCCACTGGTTAAACAGAAAAACAACCAATTGAAGTTACATAAGACTAACGAATTGGGAGAAATTTATGCTGATTTTTCAAAAATGCAGCAAATTTTGTTCAATTTGTTGAGTAATGCGGTTAAATTCACTGAAGATGGCACTATTTACCTGGAAGTTAGACGTGATCTGGTGCAAGGTGAAGAAGAAATCTGTTTTGATATTGGTGATGATGGGATTGGTATGACTCCCCAACAACAACAAAAGCTTTTTCAACCCTTCATCCAAATTGATGCTTCCAGTACGCGCCGTTTTGGTGGAACGGGCTTAGGGTTGGCGATTACTAAGCAATTTACGGAAATGATGGGGGGTAGGATCAATGTTAAGAGTGAATTTGGAGAAGGTAGTACGTTTTCTGTTTATTTACCGGTACAAGTTGCTGAACCGTTGACTAAAGAACGAAACATTGATGATAATCTAGATGAATTATTAAACACTGAAGGTCATCATGGCATTGTTTTGGTGATTGACGACGACGAAAACACGCAGAGGTTATTCAAAAATTACTTAAGCAAGATGGGTTACGCGGTGGCAGTTGCTACTGGAGGAGAAGTTGGACTTAAATTAGCTAAAAAATTGCGTCCTGATGCCATTCTTCTTGATATTAAAATGCCTGGTATGGACGGTTGGAAAGTTCTTTCAGTACTCAAAGGCAATCCATTGTTATCAGATATCCCGATTATTATGACTTCAATGATAGAGGAACGAAACAAGGGCATTATACTAGGCGCGGAGGATTACCTGGTTAAACCGGTGACTCGTCACCAATTAGCAATAACTTTAAGTAAATATCATATTGGTGATGAATCTCAAAATTTAGTGATGATTATTGATGACGATGACATTGTTCGTGATACGATGGCAGAAATACTCAAACTTTCAGGGTGGCGGGTTTTTAAAGCAGAAAATGGGCGAGTTGCCCTAGAACAGCTTGAAAATAAAAAGCCATCCATAATTTTGTTAGATTTGTTGATGCCAGAAATGGATGGGTTTGAATTTTTGCAACGCCTACGCGAACAGGAAAAATGGCGTTCCATTCCGGTTATTGTCTTAACGGCGACTAAATTAAGTGTTGAAGATCAGATACGATTACATAATTATGTAGAAACCATCTTTCAGAAAGAAAGCTATAGTCGTGACAAACTATTATCAGTTATCAGTGAACAGTTGTCAGCTATCAGTGAGCGGTGTCATATAGTAAACTGATTATCGGGGAAACGGAAATAATTTCATTGGACTTGCCATCCTATCAACATTGTATCCCATTGCCCCAAGTTGACTGTTTAAGCCGCTAAATTGATAACTCATTTTGGCTATATCAACACTCATCAAATCAATATTTTTATTGAGTGATGCAATATTAATGTTAATATGATTGATATTGGAATTGAGCTTAAGCATATTGTTACTAATCTGATTCACAGAAACATTGATAAGCGGCATCACTTTAATATGTTCATCCACCTGATTGATTGATAAATTGACCAAATCGACTGACTGTTTTGCCCCCCGCACGTTTTCTGCTACAACTATGATATTTTCATTAATTTGTTTCATCTGGGAAGCCACTTCTTCCAAACGTTGAGTTATGTTTCCCATATCTGCCAATAAGATAGTTATAAGAGCAAACACGGCAACCATCAAAAGTATTAAGCCAATCATACTCACTCGGATAATTTGAGCGGTTTGTAAACCCATTCTAACAATCAACGCCTCTCGACGTTTCATCGCTAGATTGAATAGACGCATGGTATTTTCAACAATTTCGACTATTTCTCTTGGGTTTGTATTTTCTTCCATATTTTTATACCTGCTTTAAGTTAAGGAGTCAGGATTTAATAATACAAAAATCTTAAATGTCCAAACCTGGCAGGTTTAGTATTCGAGGGTATTATTGAATCCTAATTCCTAAGTACAACGGATTTTGGAAATTAACGGATTATATCGGGGTTCCTTTTATTCTATTAACTAATCTCAAATCCAGATAAAAATTCTTTCTGTGCAATAGTTTGACAGTTTACCTCTGTGACATAGGCTGAAGGGGGACCTTTATGTAACCAAGTACATAATTTTTCCACCGCTTTTATTTCACCACAGGCTAAAACTTCGACTCGTCCATCTGCTAAATTTCGCGCCCATCCGGATATGCCTAGCCCTAGTGCTTGTTTTCGTGTATAATAACGAAAAGATACACCTTGAACATGTCCGCTGATGAAGCAGTTTTTACTTATGTTGTTTTCCATTGTTCTTGTTTTACTCGTTATTTCGCAAACCTGCTGACTTCATTTACAAAAGGGTTTAATCAATTCACGGATTTTCCGCACCTTAAATGCTTCAGCTAATTGTAGGAGTTCAGTAGCAAAGGGCTTTAATTTATCGTTTTGTTCTAATTGGATAGCCTGTTTTACAAGCTTAGACACATTACCTTGCATAGCCAGGTGATATAGCATTTTAGCTTCTTCTGGTGACGGACCAACTAATATAATTTTTTTATCAGTCTCTTTTTCCGTTTGAACCACGTTATTATCAAAATTAAATGCGGTGTTCAAAGGCTTGTGCAGCGACTCTTCAGCATTGATAACGGATAAAACTAAGTCAAACCCAAAAAGACTGCCAATACCCTGGGTACTTTCAACTTTGAGTGTACCCCCCATCATGTCTATCCACTTTTTACTTAAAGATAAACCTAATCCGGAGCCTTCTGTTTTATGAGTATAATCACCAATTTTTTTGAAAGGTTCAAAAAGAGTTCCTAACTCTTCAGGCGCAATTCCACAGCCCGTATCTTTAATCTGAAAACAGGTTTTATTTTCGTGCTGACTGACTTTAAAAGTCACTTGTCCTTTATCAGTAAACTTAACCGCATTACCTAGTAAATTAATTAATACCTGGCGTAATATGCTCTCATCGCTATTGACGATACAGGGTAAATCTGGTTGAAATTCACAGATAAGATCAAGATTTTTTTCCTGAACACGAACTTGAAAAATATTGACAACCCGTTTTAAAAAATCATGAAAATAAAAATCCTTTGTATTGAACTGCATTTTCCCTGCTTCAATGGTAGACATATCCAAAATATCATTGAGTAGAACCAACAAATTGTTACCTGATTGGTAAATAGTACGAATGGCGTTTTGTTGTTTTGAATTGAGCGTTTTATCGTTCATAAGAAATTGAGCAAAGCCTAAGACAGCATTAAGTGGCGTTCTCAATTCGTGATTCATATTGGCTATAAACGCACTTTTGGCATAGTTAGCGGCTTCAGCTGCCTCCTTAGCTTGTGCCAAATTTTCCAACATCTGCTTACGTTCGGTAATATCCCTAATCACGACTAATAAATGGGTTTTTCCTTTATAATTAAAGGCTGTTCCTCTGATTTCTGCATTAAATACCGTGCCATCTTTACGGATATTCACAGACTCCATTTGAAATTCACCCGCATTTTGAATGTCTGAATAAAGATGCTCAAAACTAGAGTAAAAGTCTGAATGAATAAAGCTTTTATAGGGCAATTTTGCAAATTCTGCTTCAGAATACCCATACATTTTTTGTGCTTGGGGATTGGTTTCTACAATTCTTCTCGCAAAATTAAAGATAATAAAAGCATCGGTTGTTGCATTGAAAATACCATAATATTGCGCCTCACGTTCCAGCAAGGCTTTTTCCACTTCACGCTTACGTTCAGTTATGTCGATGCTATAAACTGCCATTTCTTTGATATGATCTGACTCATCAAAAATCGGATGTCCATGAACCTCAATATTGACCATTTTGCCCTGCTGATCATAGTGAATGTGTTCAACCATAACTGATTTTTTCGTTTTTTGGACCTCTGTAATAGGGCAAATACATTCATTATTATTGCATGGCTGATTAGTATGATGTGTTAACTTATAACAGGTTGAATTTTTGGGTAATTGACCAAATTTAGCTGCCGCATTTGCGATTTTTATCGTGAAATCTTCAACATTGATCACATAGAAAGGATGAGATAGCGAATCCAAAACATTTTGCAAAAATTTGTGTTGCTCCCGTATTTGTTTTTCATTCGTTATCAACTCATTGTGAGCTTTGAAAAGTCTCACTTCTATACGACCAATAAAAAAATAGAAAAATCCAAGCAATGCGCCGCCAATGATAATAGAAATACTTATCAGAATAGCTAATAATGTATGTAAAGCCGTTTCTTTTTCCGAAACATCATTGAGAACGGCTATATGTCCAACTTCACGCTGACCTGCATCTATCAAAGGCACAAATCCGCCACGATAGGATTGATCGCGAATAGATACTTTAAAAGTCGTTGTCAAATGTTCATGTTTGGAAAATAATGCGGGTGATTCAAAATAGTCCTTGAGCATTTTGGGCATTGAAGATAGCGTCTGGTCAATAATCACTATCAAGGGAAACAACATCCAATCCCCAGTACGCCCTATCATTTTTAAACCTTCTTCCCAATCAGTACGATTAAGATAAGATTTATTCACCGCAAAAAAAAGTTCAACACTCAGAATTTTTTTCAGGGCGACGGTGATATGTTCAATTTCCTTACCCAATTCTATATAACCTATTAATTTACCATTGATTCGCCAGGGATAGACGACACGCAATGTAAATGTGCCAAACTTACCTAACTCAATACCATAAACCGGGATATCTTTACGCACCGCACCATCCAATGTGAAGCGAGGAATAGTATCTCCATAGCGTGGTGGATTATGTATGCGTAAAAAGCAAATCCGATCTAAATCAATAAAATAAAAATGGGTGACTTGATATTTGGCTTTAATAGAGTTAAAAAATGGCGTGGAATGACGAACTAAAGCTTCCCGATCCCGTGTTAGATAGGCATTTTGTAAATTTTTATCTAATTGTAGGAGATTAATCTGGCTTTCCAAAACTTTTGCATCTTCATCTAGTTTCATCTGAAATAATTGTTCCACCTCTTTAAGATGTACTTCAACTTCTTCATTAAAATGCAATCGTTGGATCCAATAAATACTAAGCATAGAAATGCTTAATAGGAATAGCAGCGTCAAGCCAAGTGGAATAAGAATGCGTTTAGTTAAGTTTTCTTTTTTCATTTTTATTATTTTATGTGGAAGAAACAAAGAAATACTATTTCTTGAAGAAATAGTATTTTTAATGTGTGAGCTAGTTTATAACTGATCAAACAAATTTAATGCCCGTGCGACCGCCTGATCCATATTATAGTATTGGTAATCTGCTAATCTGCCGGCGAATAGTACTCGATCTTTGAGTTTTTCGGCTTCTACCTGATATTTTTTATACAGGGTACGATATTCTTCTTTCGGTATTGGATAATAGGGAATATTTTCACCGCGCTTATAGGCTTGGGGATATTCTTCTATGTAGGTACTGCCATAAACTCGCTGCCCGGTGAGGTGTTTATATTCGGTGGTGCGAGTGTAATGGTACTCGTTGGGATAGTTGATTGTTCCAACGGGTTGTTTATACTCCTGTTCGGTGTGGAAAAATTTAAAGTACAAACTACGATAGGGTAGTTCTGCACTCCATGGAAATATATAACCCTGATCTTCAAAAAACTGATCTATTGGTCCCGTGAAAATCATTTTTTGATATTGAATTTCTTCAATAACTTCTTGATAAGTGGTATTTAATAACAGTTTAATATTTGGATGATTCAGCAGTTTCTGAAATAGGGCAGTGTAACCAGCTTGAGGTAAGCCTTGGTAAGCATCCTGAAAATAACGATCATCGCGGCTAATATAAATAGGTACCCGTGCTGTCACCGAGGCGGCTAATTCTTCAGGTTTCAAATTCCACTGCTTGAGCGTGTAATTATGAAATACATTTTCATAAATGTAGTCAGCTAAAAACTTTAAATCACCGCTACTGGCACTTTCACGAATTTTCAAAATAGGCACTTTGACATTAAAGCCATATTTTTCAACCAGTTGCTGTGCTATTTTATCAGCATAGTAGGTTGGAAAAAGCGCGTAAAGGGAGTTGAGATTAAATGGCACTGGCACCGTTTTACCATCAATGATTCCTAAAACATGATGATAATAACTGCGCCATTCCGTAAATTGAGCCAAATAATCCCAAACAGGTTTCATATTGGTATGAAAAATATGAGGTCCATATTGATGAACCAGTACACCTTGTTCGTCATAATAATCATAGGCATTACCTGCAATATGATCACGTTGTTCGACGATCAATACTTTTTGCCCCCGTTGTGAGGCAATTCTTTCGGCTAATACACTTCCTGTAAAGCCTGCACCGACAATGAGCCAATCTACTTTCATTTTTTTACTCCGTTGTGATTTTATAAATTAGACGAAGGGTTCCCCTTACGTAGTTACTATTTTTTTTTAAAGCGCAAAAATATGGTTTTGTAAAATCTTATGAAAAACTTGAACATTGAGTTTAAAAACTTTACATTTATAAAAATGTCAAGTATATTGAAATCATTTTTGTGAAAATATATACAATTGTGAATTGTGATTGTGTTTTAGGAAAATTACTTTCATCATTTTGAAGTATGTTTAGTATATAATCAAAAAATCTTGATAGTGGTTAGGCAACTCGCAAAAATAATATACAATGGCGAGCATAAAAGATTGCCCTTCTTCGATCTTAGCAAATTTTAAAAAAATCAGACTGAGTCGATTTTTTTAGAATAGTTTTTAAGCTTAATAATGATAATTTAATGATATTTATTAATTATTTTTATTAATTTATATTATATTAATAAATATAACTTTAAAGAAGTTTTTTTTAAATAGTATTTCTGATATTCAGAGGCAACATGGAGCCACTCTATTTATCAGGGCAAGTATAAGGCATTTGACAAATGTTTAATCCGTCTCATAAGATTTTAGTTATAGACATAGAAGCGACTTGCTGGAAAAGAAAAATTCCCAAAGGACAACAAAATGAAATCATCGAAATTGGGATTTGTGTTTTAAATAGTAGTACCCATGAAAAAGTGGCTAGTCATAGTCTTATTGTAAAATCTGTTTCAGAAGTCAGTACATTTTGTACCGCGTTGACGACGCTTACACAAGCAGATATTGATAAAGGTATTTCTTTAAAAGAAGCGTGTGAAATATTACAAACGCAATATTTATCAAAAGAACGTACTTGGGCAAGTTATGGTGCTTATGATAAAAAGCAGTTTGAAAAAGAATGTCAAAACAAGGGCATAGATTATCCTTTTAGTCAAGAGCACATTAACGTTAAACAGTTGTTTACAAATACGCTTCATTTGAAGAAACCAATGGGTATGGCAGGTGCTTTGAAGCAATTAGAAATTCCTTTAGAAGGTACACATCACCGAGGCATAGATGATGCTTGGAATATTGCTGAAATTTTAACGTGGTTACTAAAAGGTAGTGAAAAATACTATTTCTTAAAGAGATCTTAAAAAAACTTTTGTATATTATTAGAATTAAGATATAAAATATAAAATTAAGTATATCGTTGTTACCTGAAATCTGTCATTTATTCATACCCACATTAATTTCCAAAATAACGAGGAAGAAATACCTACAGTGAGCCAATTAGTTATCGTTGAATCCCCTGCAAAAGCCAAAACGATCAAAAAATACCTGGGTCCAGATTTTGAAGTGTTAGCTTCTTTTGGTCATGTGCGTGACTTATTGCCTAAGTCGGGAGCTGTTGATACTGAGCATGATTTTGCCATGCAATATCAGTTGATCGAAAAAAATGCTAAGCATCTCAATGCCATTTGCAAAGCAATGCAACAGGCTGATACCTTGTACCTCGCGACTGACCCGGATCGTGAAGGAGAGGCGATTGCTTGGCATTTGCAAGAAATACTTAAAGATAAGAAAATTTTACTAAATAAGCCGGTACATCGCGTAGCTTTTCACGAAATTACCCAAAACGCTATTCAAAACGCTATTGCCAATCCACGTCAGTTATCCATGGATTTAGTCAATGCACAGCAGGCGCGGCGGGCATTGGATTATTTGGTTGGTTTTACTTTATCTCCCTTATTGTGGAAAAAAATTCGTAGAGGATTATCTGCTGGACGGGTGCAAAGCCCTGCATTGCGTTTGATCGTTGAACGTGAAATTGAAATTGACAATTTCAAACCGCGTGAATATTGGACCATTGATGGCGATTGTCAAAAAATGGTGCAAAGTTTTAAAGCTAAACTCAATTTATTTGAGGGAAAAAAGCTGACTCAATTTAGTGTCAATAATGAGGAAAAAGCTGCCCATATTAAAACAACTTTGCTGAATATTGCGAATGGTGAATTACAAGTTGCTAAGGTTAATAAAAAACAACGCAAGCGTCAGCCATCGGCACCGTTTACGACTTCGACATTACAACAAGAGGCGGCGCGTAAATTAGGTTTTACCACTAAACGCACGATGCAAATTGCCCAACAATTGTATGAAGGTATAGATACCGGCAACGGGGCTGTGGGACTCATTACTTATATGCGGACCGATTCAGTTAATTTGGCAAATGAAGCCGTTTCAGAAATCCGTGAAATGATTGCTGAACGTTATGGCGAAAATAATTTGCCTAAAAATCCGCGTAAGTATAAAACTAAAGCGAAAAATGCCCAAGAAGCACATGAAGCGGTTCGTCCTACTTCGGCTAAATGCGATCCAGATTCTTTAGAGGGCTATTTAAAGGCGGAGCAAATGAAACTTTATAGTCTCATTTGGAAACGGACTATTTCTTGTCAAATGATTCATGCCACATTGGATACCGTAGCGGTCGATTTAAGCTGTGCTGAGGGTAATAACTTTCGGGCAAATGGTTCGGTCATTGTTAATCCTGGCTTTTTACTGGTTTATGAGGAAGGAGTCGATGATAAAAAAATCACCGATGACAATGAAAAAATGCTGCCACCCATGGAAGTTGGTGATCTGATTAAATTAAAAGATATTCGCACTGAACAGCATTTCACCGAACCTCCCCCCCGTTTTTCTGAAGCGAGTTTGGTAAAGAATTTGGAAGAATTTGGTATAGGGCGCCCCTCTACTTATGCGAGTATTATTTCCACACTCCAATATCGTGAATATGTTGTATTGGAAAAAAAGCGCTTTACTCCTACCGATATTGGGCGCATCGTTAATAAACTGCTGACAGACCATTTTAGTCTTTATATTGATTATGATTTTACGGCAAAGTTAGAAGATCAATTAGATGCTGTTTCTCGTGGTGAGCAAGAATGGATTCCGTTAATGCAAAGATTTTGGTCTAAATTCAAGGCCTTAGTTGATGAAAAGATGAAAACGGTGCAGCGTAATGAAGTGACCCAGGAACCGTTAGATGAAGATTGTCCTAAATGTGGTGAAAAACTGAATATTCGTTTAGGTAAGCGAGGGCGTTTTATTGGTTGTTCGGCTTATCCCAAGTGTGATTATACTCGTAATGTTGATAATAACAATGAGTCTGCTGAAAGCGACGCATCTAATGTGGAAGTTAAAGTGGTAGAAGATCGTACTTGTCCCTTGTGTAAGGGAGAGTTACATTATAAACAGGGTCGCTATAGTAAATTTATTGGTTGTAGCAACTATCCTAAGTGCAAATTCAATGAATCCTTGGATAAACCGGTTGATACCGGGTTAAAATGCCCTGTTTGTGGTGAAAGTACATTAATTAAGAAAAAATCCCGTTTTGGTACTTTTTTCTATTCGTGTTCAAACTACCCAAAATGTAAATATGCCATTTCGAGTGAACCGATAGTGGGACCCTGCCCTACCTGTGATTGGCCAATTTTAATGCTGAAAACGACTAAACGGCGCGGTACAGAAAAGCTCTGTCCACAAAAAAGCTGTGATTACGTAGTAGCCGTTGAGAAAACGGAATAAACTTATCCTATCAGCCTTGAGATCAATCTCAAGGCTAACAGCTAAAGCAAGCTAAAACAAGCTAATATTGTTATTCATTATTACCAATAATAAATGTATTATTCTGTTCTGCTTGTTTGGGGTATGCTGTTATCTTATTAATATCACATTCCTCTTCAATATAGACTCCGCCAATATTACCCACTTTCATATAAAATGGCGGTGTTCCATTCAAAGATAATATTTCACCCATATTGCTTATACCTTCATGCAATATTCTTTCTCCACTTTTGTTCGTAATTCTTAGCCACGCCCTTTCTTTAAAAAGCACACAGATTTTTTGAGCTGAAGTGATCGGCGTAGTTAATGCGACCGTTGTCACTGGCTCTACTATTGGCTCTATCACTGGTTTTGCTATTGGCTCTGTCACTATTTCCTTGGGAACGACAACTTCTTGAATCGGTAGTGTCTTATGCTGAGTGTTTAAATAAAATTGCCACGAAACTAAAATGATTAATATCATTACCAGCATAAATGTTCCAACAGGGAACCAAAAGCGGTTATTTACCGGTTGTTTTTCATGCTCCCGTATTTGAGTAAGAATCATTTCAGTTTGTTTTTGGGCATTTTTTTCATTAACTAGCCCTAGTTGAGTTAACTCTTTTTCACGTTGACGGCTTTTTTGGAGTTCATTTTCAACATGATGCAAAGCCTGTTTTTTGCTCTCCAATTCCTTTTTCAACTGTGGAATTTCTTGCTTGGATTGATGGAGTATTTCATCTTTATCCAATGCTAATCTTTTAGCGTTGTACACATCTCTTTCTTTATCAAGGGATTGTATTAATGTTATCTCCTTCAACTTTTGTTCATTCTTTGCTCGTACCTCTTTTTCTTCATCAAGGGATTGTATTAATTCTGCCTCTTTTTGATGAAATTGGCTTTTAGCTTCCGTTTCATGCAATTCGCGGTTTTTTAGTTCATTTTGAGCATGATGCAAAGCTTCTTTTTCTTTATCAAGCAACTGGCTTAATTCATTCTTAGCTTTTGCCAGGGCATTCTTCTCACTTTCCAGATGTCCAATTAATGCTTGCGCTTGTTTTTGGGAATCAGTGAGTTCTTTTTCAGCATTCGCTCGTACCTTTTTTTCTTCATCAAGAAGTCGTGTTAATGCTGTTTCTTGTTGACGAGAGGTGCTTATTTCTTCAGTCAATTGCTGCACCTGTTCTAACGCCTTTTGATAGCGATTGGTTTGCGCCTTTTTATTGACAACATTCAATCGCATTTCAATATCACGTTGCTGTATTTCTTTTTCAAGTTCAGCTACTTTGTCGTCAAGATTCGCCGTGCGATAATCAATTAATGCCGTTTCTAAATCACCCGATTTATAAGCTTCATCAGCTCGCTGTTGCAAAATTTTTTGCCAAGCACTTTTAGCTTCTAATTGTTCCGCATCCAATTCAAATATTTGCTTATAAAGTTCAAGCTGATCATTTTCATTATCACAAGCCTTTGCTAATAGCAACAAAGCCTGAATTAAACGAGAACGAGCCGCCGCCGGCTGAGATTGATACAGCTTTTCTAAAATTTCACGAGCTTCACCAGCTTCTCCTTGAACGAGCAGAATATCAGCTAATAATTGATTAACCCATACCTGTTCCGGGTTAAAATCAAGGGCTTGTTCTAAGGGGGAACGTGCTGCTTCTAATAAACCTTTCTTATATTTATCCGAAGAAAGTTTAATATTTTCAAGCCAATTCTTATAAGTTAACATTTACTGATCAATGTTTAATGGTTAGGAGTGTGCATGAAATAATTTTTTCAATTGTTAAAAAAGTAGATGGTTGTCGTTTTCTGCAACGATTTTTAGTTCAATAGTCTCATCAAAATTCATGTTTTTCGTCGTTTTCAAACAGGAGGCAGACACACAACCCTACCAAATACCGTGTCTTAACTACATGGATTGTAAGAAGGGATTAAAACAGGGCATCATCTCAAACCAATTCGTCTCAATTATACAAGTTGTTGTAATCCTTTCTTATATACAATCCTTGTAGTTAAAGGTTTTTCTTGTCATCCTTTTATGTCTAGTACAACGGATTTCAGAATGTAACGGATTTAACCAAACACACCCTTCAAGCAATCCGTTGTATTCTCAAATCAATAACTTTAGAAATTCGATTTTTTCAAAAATCGGATTTCTTTATTAGCATGTTGCTGTGTATTGTTGCAACTTTTCCTGCACCCATAAGTTGATAAGTGTATTAAGCGAAACGCCTTCTTTCTGTTGAATTTTACGGAAAGCCGTATCTAGGCTATCAGATAGAGTAATGACATACTGGTGCTTGGGGTGAGTTGAAACATTAATTTCAACCGGTGTCAAATATTCCTCATAATCGGTCACGTCGTGGGTATCCCAAAAATCAGCCATTTCTTCATAAGTCTCAAAAGTAGCTGGTATTGGGTCTTTGAGTGTTTTATTTTCTACCATAGCGTTTACGCTCCGTTATATTCTCAAATCCGCTGTACTCAATCAGGGCATAATCTCAAACCAATCCGTCTCAATATATATAGTACAACGGATTTTAGAATTCAACGAATTTAACCAAACACACCCCTCAACCAATCCGTTATATTCTCAAATCCGCTGTACTCAATCAGGGCATTAATACCCCTACAACCCCGTTAAAGAAAAAAAATAAAAAAATAAAAGAATAAAAGGGTAAAAGTGTTAAATATCAAAGGGTTATAGCCTGACGACCCGGAAGCCCAAGAGCCTGTAGCGGTCAGCCGGCACCCTCCAGTCGCGGTCCGCCGAGCGCACGCCCATCGCGTCGCCGTTCCATGAGCCGCCGCGCAAAGACAAACGGTCAGCATCATCATTACTAAACCACTTAGCCAACAATCCTTTTTTCTCTTTCCCCCAAATACTGCCATCACTCGGCGCACCCTCATAATTATCATGCCAAGTATCCGCACACCATTCCCAAACATTACCGTGCATATCATACAAGCCAAAGGCATTCGGTGGAAAACTGCCTACATCGGTAGTAGAATTACCATCATAGTTAGCTAAATCCGTCGTGATCGTTTCCCCAAAGTAAAAGGGAGTCGTTGTTCCAGCACGACAGGCATATTCCCATTCTGCTTCACTGGGTAAACGATATTCTTTACCTGTTTTTTCGGAGAGTTGTTGACAGAATTTGACTGCGTCATTCCATGAAACTTTTTCGACCGGGCGATTTTCACCTTTAAAATAGGATGGATTATCACCCATCACGGCTTGCCATTGGGATTGGGTGACGGGATATTTGCCCATGAAAAAGGATGGCACGGTTACTGGATGCTGGGGACTTTCAGTCCCTTGTTGCCAAGGTTCTCTATCTTTTTCAGTTTCAGGTGAACCCATCTTAAATGTTCCCCCTGGGATATAAACCATGTCTAGCATGACACCCTTGCCCAAATCTTCTGTTTGATAACGGGCTTGTTTTTCTTCACGGTTAGTGATTTTGCCCTTGTTATTAACTGTGACGATTTCAAATTGGAAGAATTTACTGTGTTGATTTTCTTCGCGTTGCGCTTTTTCTAATTGACGACGTTTTTCTAGTCGTTGCGCCTCTTCCAGTTGACGACGTTTTTTTTCTGCTTGACGCTTGGCAAGTTCAGCCTGTTCTTTTTCCAATTGACGACGTTTTTCTTCTGCTTGACGCTTGGCTCGTTCAGCAGCTTCTTTCTTTTTCGTATCAGAAACATCTTCCATCGCCCCTAAACGACTAATCAATACCTCAATAGATTTAATACGTTTTGCCGGATTAGCGCGAGTACAAGCATTAAGCAATTCATACCAACCCGGTGCCTGTTCTAAAGTTTCCGGTTCCACTTCCAAAGGCATTTCACCGGTGAGCAGACGATAAAGCGTTTTACCAAATGCAAAAATATCGCTTTTCGCACTTGGTTTACCAAAAGATTCGGCATAGCCCTGTTGCTCCGGCGGTGCATAATCTAAAGTACCAAATATCGCTTGCCCAAAAGTTGTCAAACCCGTGTGCGTTTTTTGCCCTGCCACCTCATCCCGCAAAGAATTAGCCACTTGTGATAAACCAAAATCAATGATTTTAACCGCGATACCGGTTTCCGTTCGTTTAAATAACAAGTTAGCCGGCTTTAAATCCAAATGATAAATCCCAGCTTGATGGGCTATTTGTAAGCCCTGAGCAATTTGTTGGGCA
>Ga0190358_1000023_pt1 | contig 69496 bp, 68 predicted proteins | sample 48721812_MG_FD_161666 | JGI IMG/M metagenome (GOLD analysis project Ga0190358, IMG submission 161666) | Hydrothermal vent microbial mat bacterial communities from Southern Trench, Guaymas Basin, Mexico - 4872-18-1-2_MG | ecosystem: Environmental > Aquatic > Marine > Hydrothermal vents >... | reverse complement strand
AAAGTACCGATCAGCACCGAAGTCATTGAATCAAATCCCGATTGCCAAATCAAAGGCGGGTTTGAAAAAGGTAAACTGGTAATAGAAATTGACACCCGTCATCAAAATCACCCTCAACGATTATCAAGAATAATTGGGGTCAGAGTAAAATAAATTTTGCTAGAAAAACAGGGCAACAAAAAGATTGATAATTAGGTTTAATTTTACTCTGACCCCAATTATTGCTAGCCACTTTAACATAATCTTATCCTTTTAAAAAATATGTCCAAAAATAAAAAACATCGCACCCAGAAAAAAACGGTTGTTACAAAAAATGTGTTATCTCAAAGCTCACAAATTTTTAAAATACTCCAACAAGCTCAACAATACCAAAAAGCAGGAGATTGGCAAAAAGCAGAAGCTTTGTACCATCAAGTATTGCAAAAGCAACCAGAGAATGATAGTGCTTTAGATTTTTATAAGCAACTCAGTGCTGCCCTAAATAGTAAGGGCAGAATCACTGAAGCATTTGCCTATTTGCAACGCGCCCTTTCATTTAATCCAAATCATGCTGAAATGCAAAATGATTTAGGGATTATTTTTGGGCAACAAAGCCAATTGGAGCAAGCAAAAGCTTGTTTTGAAAAAGCAATTGCTGGAAAAAATAATTTTGCTCAAGCCTATTACAACTTAGGTATTATACTTAACGAGGAAAAACAATTTGCCGAAGCAATTACTTGTTATCAGAAAGCTTTGTCTATTACCCCTAATTATGCAGATGCCTATAATAATTTAGGTAATGCCCTCAGTGGGCAAGATAAAATTGGCGAAGCTATCATTAACTATCAAAAGGCAATCGCCTTAAATCCGAATTATGCAAAGGCACATAACAATTTAGGTGTGGCATTCAAAAAACAAGAGCAAATAGCTGAAGCCATTGCCTTTTTTCAGCAAGCTATCGCTTTAAATTCTAATTATATTGATGCTTATAATAATTTAGGACTCACTCTGCATGATCAAAAACAATTTAAAGAGGCAGAAACTTGTTTTAAAGCTATTTTCTCTTTAAACCCAAATTATGCAGAAGCTCACTATAATTACTCTTTTACAGCATTGAAAATTGGCAACTTGACCACCGGTTGGCTAGAACACGAGTGGCGTTTGAAGGATAAAGAAATCAACTCTTCTCAACTTAAACAACCATTGTGGGATGGTACTGAACTGGCTGGACGGAGATTATTGGTTCATTGGGAGCAAGGTTTTGGAGATAGCATACAATTTGTTCGTTATCTCTCTTTAATAACGGAGGCGACTGTCATTTTTGCAGGGCAACCAGCCTTAAAAGAATTGTTTGCTAACTTACTCGGCATAGACATTTTCATCGTTAATCCTATCAATAAAGAACCTGAAATCGCTTATGATGTATGGATTCCACTCATGAGTTTGCCAAAGATATTTGCTACTACTTTGGATAATATACCGGTTTGTGTACCTTATTTGCATCCAGATTCTCAGAAAGTTGAAATTTGGCGCAACCGTTTAGCAAATACTTCTTTCAAGATTGGCATTGTTTGGGCTGGTAACCCTAAACATTCAAATGATCGTAACCGTTCTTGTCCTTTAATCCACTTTGCAGCCTTAACAAAATTGTCTAACCTAACACTTTTCAGTTTACAAAAAGGCGAAGCCGCCGCGCAACCCACACCAGAAGGCATGGAACTTATATCGCTAACAGCAGAATTAGAAAATTTTACTGATACAGCAGCAGCAATGGCTTGTTTAGATTTAGTGATTTCGGTGGATACAGCAGTAGCACATCTTGCTGGAGCGATGGGATACCCTGTTTGGATACTACTACCATTTGTGTCAGATTGGCGTTGGTTAGAACATCGAGAAGACAGTCCTTGGTACCCCACCATGCGTTTATTCCGACAACCTTCTCCCGGGGATTGGGACAATGTGTTTAATCAAGTTGTGAATGAATTAGTTTCTTATACTGCTGACGGTTGAATTTTGGACATGACAGGTTTAAGTAAAATAGCAAGCGTAGGGTGGGCAAGCGTTGTGTGCATAGGCATTCATCTCGTCATTATGATATGGCATTTTTGGGTAATCTCTGATTTCAACGTTTTGGTGGGATTGATCGGATTGATTAACCATAGGGAGCGTAGGGTACTAAAACTCGCAATGAAAGCCCGATACGTTTTTTTTTCTCGTTCCAACGCGCCTACGTTGGGAACGAGAAATCCTGTAAACAGGTCAAAAAATTAATACAAATCAGAATCTGCCATCGTATAACAAAAATGAGCATTTGTCCATTGTAAATCTAATTCTGGATGAAAGATTCTAAAGACAGGCACAATCATATCGGGATGTGGGTGTGCTTTAAAGCCTAGCTTTTGCATATATTCCTTTTGGGGAAAAGCGGCAGAAAACCAGGTTTCTATCATTTTGACACCACGCCAGCGCAAAATGTTGATCACTTGTTGCCAACATGATTGCGCTAATTGGATATCATCAGGAAAACAAAAATCCACCAATTGCGCTTGTGGCTTATTAGGCGCAATCACGACATAACCTGACACTTCAGGCGATAAAAAGGTCGAAAAATTCCAAATCCAATATTTTTTATGTGGAATATCAATAAATCGCCAATTCAAAAAATCGGCAGTGCGGCAAATTGTAAATGAATATTGCCCAACACGTTTATCCCAAAGTCGATCAATGGCAGCATCAAATCTGACAGGCGTTTGAATGAATCCAAGCGGGTTATGTTGTGATAGTTGTGAGGGTATGTTATAGCGATAATAGTGCCAATCGCTGAAAGCTTGATATTTCATCAACAATTTTCCGAGACGAAAGGGGCGTTCTGACGGAAAACCATACAATAAAACCAGTTTATCAGCACCTGTCCATTCCGCTAAAAAAGCCATAAAATTTTGCACGAACACACCTCGGCGCCCTTCAGTAAAAGCGCGATAGCGCGGTGTACTAAAAACATCACGAATAAAACCGACTTTCGTGGTTCGCCCTGCACAAATAGCCGTATGCACCGTACAAGCATAATGCGCCGCTAAATCACCATTATCCGCCAAAGCTAACATAATATGCGCGCCATCTGGATTATGGGTATAAATCCAGTGCCAAGTTTCATCAGTGCGATAGGTGGGAAAAACTTGGGCAAAGCTGATTTGAATTGCTTGCTCATCGCCAGGTTGGTAAGGGCGAAAAGTAAAATTTTTCCGAGTGCCCTTCTTTTGTGAAAGGGGGGCATTTAAATCTGGTGAAGGTGTTAAGGAAACCGCTTTTGATGAGGGCGTTTTAACAAAGCTTAATAAAGTGTATCCATAACGCCCATCACGATATTTTTCATGATAATCACGTAGGGCAATTAATAAATCATCTAATGCCACCATCGTTAAACCTAAATCAGCCAATAGGGCTTTACGATGTTTTTTTATTACCCATAATAAATAATCAACCGTTGGACTCGCCTGGGTAGATAAATCAATCTGTTTCGTTAAGTGAAATCCACTTTCTTTGGCTTCTAGCAATGTGTCAGTCAATAAGGGTAAATGTTCTGTATCACCAGAAGTACGTCGTAAGCTCACCTCATCCGCCATCAAAATGATGCCATCTTCATGCAGTAAGCGGTGTGCTTGATTAAAAAGTGTTGATGGGAGTATATATTGTGCCGATTCTTGCAATAGAACCACATCATAACTTCCCGCCGCAGCAACAAAGTCTTCAAAGCGCACACATTCAAATTGGACATCTTCATTAAATCTTTGTTTTGCAAGCTTTATTTCTTCATTGCTAGGGGTAATCGCCGTTATTGTATAACCCCGTTTAACGAGTTGTTGTGCGGTTGCCCCTAAGCCAACGCCTATTTCTAAAATGCGGCGAGGGGGTGCCGGTAAATGGGTTAATAACAAATCAGTGGCGCGTTGTTGTATCGCACCGATTTGTACTTTTTGCACCGCCTCCCCTTCTTGAAACAAGCCATAGTGCAAATAATTCACTTGACTATCTTGTAGGTGCAAGCTATGTGCATAAACATTAAGGGGAAATTCTAACGCTTGGTATAAACTAGACATGATTAATTGTGAATTGGGGATTGTGAATCAATTTTTGATTCAGTAGGCGATTGAAGAGTTGAAAAATCCTTTGAAATTCATTCTGATTCAGACAGAATGAAGTTATTTATGTGAAAAAATATAGCAAGAACCCCCCAAATATTAATAAACTTTTGCTACTTACTTTAACATTTTACTTTAACATTTTGACACCTTCATTGCTTCCCAACAGTAAGACATCGGCGCGACGGGAGGCAAATAAGCCATTGGTCACAACACCTGTAATCTCATTAAGTTGGTTTTCTAATTTAACAGGTTCCATGATCTTTAAATTATGTACGTCTAAAATAAAGTTACTGTTATCGGTCACAAAACCTTCTCGCCAAACCGGGGTGCCGCCCATTTTGACTAATTCACGGGCGACATAGCTTCGTGCCATTGGAATCACTTCAATTGGCAAGGGAAATTTGCCAAGCACACCAACTAATTTGCTGTCATCAGCAATACACACAAAGCGTTTGCTCACCGCAGCCACAATCTTTTCACGAGTGAGCGCACCGCCACCGCCTTTAATCAGGTGCAAATACTGGTTAGATTCATCAGCACCATCGACATAAACTGAGATTTCATCCACACTATTGAGCTCAAATACAGGAATACCGTGCGATTTAAGGCGTTCTGCCGTGGCATTAGAACTGGCAACGGTGCCTTCAATTCTGTGTTTGAGGGTGGCGAGTGCATCAACAAAGTAATTTGCTGTACTTCCGGTACCTATACCAATAATGGTATCTTCAACAACATATTCTAAAGCCGCTTTTGCAACTTGCTGTTTTTTTTCATCTGAAGTCAAAATGTTCTCCTTGAGTGATGTCTAAAAAATAGTATTTTTAAGAGCATCTATTATATTCTATTTCGACGAAAAAAGAAAACTATCGGTTTCCCAGAAACCGTAACCCGTTCTACATCAACACCAAACACTTCACGCATTGTTCTATCCGTCAATATTTTTTCTGGTAAACCTAAATCAAAAAGACTGCCCTTATGTACTAACGCGACTTGATGAGCATAGCGCATGGCATGATTAATATCGTGGATTGAAAAAGCCACTGTTTTGCCTTCCTGAGCAAAGGCTTGACATAAATCAAGTATTTCTAATGAATGAGCAATATCCAAACTGGCGGTGGGTTCATCTAATAAAATGATATTGGCTTCGGTGGCGAGGCTGCGGGCTATTGTCACTCGTTGTCGTTCTCCACCTGATAATTCAGTCACTAAGCGATTGGCGAGATGAGCGACATCGGTTTTTTTCAGGGCTTGTTCCACACAGTGGTGATCATATTCTCTTTCAGGTTGAAAGCGTCTCAAGTGTGGATTGCGCCCCATCATGACAATATCTTTGACGGTAATGGCAAAGTTGATCTGGGTATTTTGGGGAACAAAAGTGATGTTTTGTGCGAGGGAACGTCGGGGAAATTGGTATAATTCGCGTCCATTTAGGGTAACGCTGCCCTCAGTCGCTTGCCATAATCCGGCTAATAGTCTAAGTAAGGTGGTTTTACCTGCACCGTTAGGACCAATAATAGTGGTTAATTGTCCTGGCAATAAAGTTAATGAGAGGTTTTTGACTAACCAATGATTGTCAATAGCGATGCCTGCTTGATATAATGCCAATGTGTTTTTCATAGTCCCTAATTCCTGCTCAAGGGATTCACTACTGGGGTGTTATTGAATTTGACATTATTTTTTCCGAATAGGTGGACAATAACCCAATGGGATTAAGTTAAGCCACGGCGAACACGCAGGTTCGCACCGAAATTCCATTAATACGTGGGTTTTGTAGGGGCTGACCTGCGTATCTGCCCGATACGCAAATGGCATTGGGCTAACCCCCACAATCAATTACCCTTTCAAGGCATCAAGATCATCAACATTAATCGTGTTTTTACCACGAAAGAGTACCACTAGAATAGCTAAACCAATGGCGGTTTCTGCTGCCGCTACGGTAAGTATAAAAAACACAAAAACTTGCCCTGCAATATCGGCATTAAAATAAGAAAAGGCGATGAAATTGGTATTGACTGATAACAACATCAATTCAATACACATCAGTATAATCAGGAGATTTTTACGGTTAAGAAAAATGCCTGCGATACTCAGGCAAAATAATACCGCACTTAAAATGAGAAATTCATTTAATCCGGGCATAATGCTTTAATCCTTGGTTTCTGCTGACATTTTAACAAGTCGAACACGATCTTCACGACGTACTGAGACTTGTTCTTCTGGTTTTTGGTATTTCGCTCGCGTATGAGAACGCATTGTTAAAGCAATAGCGGCAATCATAGCGACCAATAAAATAGCGGCTGCAATTTCAAAAGGGTAAACATATTCGGTGTATAACACCAGTCCTAATGCTTGAGTATTGGGTACTGCTGCTAGGGCACTTGCCGCTTCAGGTGGTGGCAATTGATGCCAAGCACCGATGACAAGTATAATTTCAAATAAAATCAAGGCACCGACAAATGCTGCAATAGGGAAATGGCGCACAAAACCTTCTCGTAAGGGTGCAATATTAATGTCAAGCATCATCAAGACAAATAAGAACAGAACCATAACTGCCCCAACGTAAACTAAAATGAGCACAATGGCTAGAAATTCTGCTTGTAATAATAACCAAATGGCTGCCGAAGAAAAAAATGCTAAAACCAAAAATAAAGCAGCATGGACTGGATTTTTGACTGTAATAACGCGACTCGCAGCAAATATCAATATGAGAGCGAACAAGTAGAAAGTGAATTTTATCATGCGTTTGATTCCATTAATGATAAGTTTGTTTAATTGGGAATTGGGGATTGGGGAATTGTGAATTGTGAAATTATAATTTCTCATTTCCAATGAACCTAACAGGTAACAAAGTTTCACAATATCTTCGGAACGAAGATTCCCCATTCACAATTCCCCATTTCCAACCTAATACCTTAATTCCCACCACCAGCGCAACCCGCTGCCAACTCGTTTTCTTTTGACCATATCGTTATTCTGATAGTATCTAAGTGCCATGAGTTTGCCTTCTTTATTATACTCTTTACTGACACCATTTAATCGACCCTTGTTGTCAAAATAGTTGTGATTGATCCATTTCTCTCCTGTTTTGTAAAACAGGGTTGCTGAGATGGGTTCATCATTTTTAAATAGCCAATCTCCTTGCAACCTACCATTAGTGTAATAGCCTCTGGCACTGCCTTCTTTTTTGCCATTGACATAATTTCGTTCGGCTTTCGTTTGACCATCTTTATAATATTCGATCTCTAGGTCTTCACGTTTGCCATCGATGAAGATACGTTGACGGAAAGGCTCACCCGTTGAATAATACTCTATCTTGGTTTCAAGTTTTTTGCCATTTTTATATTTCAGTTCGTATTCCAAATCGCCATTTCGACGAAATTGCTTTTTGGCAGTTAACCTACCCTTTTTATAAATGAGTTCGGCTTTGATTTCACCTGATTCATAATACTCTTTAGTAGTACCATGTAATTTACCATTGTGATATTCGTATTCAAATTGTAAATTGCCACTACTTTCGTAATATTTTTCAAGTTCTAGCTTAGGCTGTTGTGCCATCACTATCGCCGAAAATACGAGCATTACTGCAAGTAAAACTGGCTTTATAAATGACTGCATGGCATGTTCCTTCAAAGCTTTCAAAGAGACTTAATGATAAGCTTGGTCTAAGGCTTTATCAGCCGCTAGTGCTTTCTCTAATTGTTCTCCCGCGGCTAATAATTTTTCCTTGTTCATTAACAAATCATGGCGTTGTTCACCACAATATTCAAAAACCCGCGTTTCGACAATCGAATCGACCGGACAAGATTCTTCACAAAAACCACAGAAGATACATTTTGTCAAATCAATGTCATAACGGGTAGTACGGCGGGTTCCATCGGCGCGGGGTGCCGCTTCAATGGTAATGGCGAGTGCCGGACAAACTGCCTCACAGAGTTTACAGGCAATACAACGTTCTTCACCATTAGGGTAGCGGCGCAGCGCGTGTCGCCCCCGGAAACGATGTGATTGTGGAGTTTTTTCATCAGGGTATTGCACCGTTATTTTTTTTTCAAATAAATAACGACCGGTGATTCTCAAACCTTGAAAAAGTTCCCACAAAAACAAGCGTTTAATATAATCTTTGATAGCTTTCATACTTACGGACCTCACGCAAACCAAGGTGGCATTTTTGCAAGAATGGCAACTCCGAGAACTACTATCCATACTAAAGTAATAGGAATGAATACTTTCCAACCTAAACGCATGAGTTGATCATAACGATAACGTGGAAAAGTAGCTCGGAACCATAAAAATAAGAACAAAAAGAAAGAAACTTTCATGGCTAACCATAAAAAGCTTGACTGCGCCACCCAACCAATTAGTGGGGTGTCTGTGGGAATAATACCCTCAAAAGGCGATAGCCATCCTCCTAAGAATAAAATGGCAGATAAAACGGCGATTAAAATAATATTGGCGTATTCTGCCAAAAAGAAAACCGCGAATAACATACCAGAATATTCTACATGGAAGCCTGCCACGATTTCAGATTCACCTTCTGCTACGTCAAAAGGAGCACGATTGGTTTCTGCTACACCCGAAATAAAATAAATAACAAATAAGGGCAATAGGGGTAACCAATACCAATGTAATATACTTCCCTGTTGGGCGGCAACAATATTGCTTAGGTTCAAACTGCCAGCAGCCATCAATACGCCGACGAGGGCAAAACCCATGGCAATTTCATAAGAAATAATTTGCGCTGCCGAGCGTAAGGTCCCCAAAAATGCATATTTGGAGTTAGATGCCCAACCTGCAATGAGTATGCCGTACACGCCCATAGAAGTCATAGCAAGGAGATACAATAAACCGGCGTTAATGTCTGCTAATACCCAACCATCATTAAAAGGTATTACCGCCCATGCCGCTAAAGCAGGTGCCATCACTAACATGGGGGCAATAAAAAATAAAAAACGGTCAGTATTGCTTGGAATAATAATTTCTTTAAACATTAACTTCAAAGCATCCGCAATTGGTTGTCCTAGACCTCGTAGCTTTCGTAAGCCAGGTATTGCGGAAAAATTGACCCTATTCGGACCAATCCGTACTTGCATGTAGCCAATTATTTTGCGTTCTGCATAAGTTAAATAGGCAACACACAATAGTAAAGGTATAACAATAACCAGAATTTTGATCACGGTGAGGATCAAATAAAGCAATGTTTCCATAAATAATGAAACCCTTAATTGGTTATCAAAAGTTAAGTGGCAGCACTGAGTTCAACTTGTCCATGCCAACGACCTAAATCAGCATTTGCAAGTTGTCCCCCGTAAATTAACACACCCTCATCGGGAACACGATCATCAATAACCAGCGGTAAAGTCAGGTTGGAATTATCCTGTTTAACCTGGATTTGACTGGCTTTATCTACATTTAATTGGGCTGCCAGTTTAGCATTAATATGCACACCATTAGCTATTTTAGCATCCATTGTGCGTTGTAATGCGCTGGCACGACGTACATTGGTATCAACAGAATACATTGGTATTTCCGTTATACGTTGCAGTCCTTGGGCAGTATCAAAAGTTAAAGTGTTTGGAATTTGCCAGGCAGCGGAGTTGGTAGCCATTTTATTGCCTACTTGTTGATGCAATTCATCGCGTACCTCATTAGAAGCCTGATAATCAAATCCATCGACATCAAATAAATTACCTAAAACCCGCAAAATTTTCCACGCGGGACGTGCTTCCCCTGGGGGATTGATAGCACCTTTAAAACTTTGCCATCGCCCTTCATTATTAATATAAGTACCGGACGTCTCGGCAAATAATGCGATAGGTAAAATCACATCCGCATAATTTTCCATCACAGGTGTCTGATAGGCATTTAAGGATACCACAAAATCTGCCGATTTAAGCGTTGCCAGTGCTGCACCCCCATAACAACTATCTAACTCTGGTTCTAGCCCTAATAAGATATAACCTTTTAGGGTTTGAGTCAGCATCGCTTGTGCATCTAAGCCAGGTGCGTCAATCACTTCACCTGCGACACCGCGATGAGGTAGCATACCGGCTAAACAAGCCCCTGAGCTATTATTAGCTTCGCCCAAATAACCCAAATTTGCCTGACTGATTTTGGCAATAACAGCCGCCAAAGCACGAATCACGGAAAATTGTGGATGAGCAGTCGCTAAATGCCCTAATAATACAGTACATTTTTTACCACTTAATAGAGATTGGGCAATAGCACGTTGACGGTCATTAACAGCTACCTCATTTAATAAAGTAACCAGGGTACCAGGCACTAAAGTCGCTTTCGTTTCCAATAAGGCTTTAGCAATACCGGCGACCGTATCTACCCAAGTCGAAGGAAGCGCAATTATTTTATCACTAATAGGTAAATTAAATTCATAATCAACTGGATTAAGCATCATCACTTTCGCACCACGTAAAGTTGCTTTACGCAGACGGTGATTGAGCAAGGGTTGCTCTTTGCGTAGATGCGAGCCAATGATTAAGGCAGCTTCGCACTGTTCCAAATCGGCAATCGTTTGACCTAAATAAGGAAATAGCGGTGCTTCATTTTGATCGCTAAAATCGACTTGACGGAGGCGGTGATCAATATTTTGGCTACCGATACCTCGCATCAGTTTTTGTAATAAATAGAGTTCTTCAACCGTTGCCGTTGGTGAAGCTAAAGCACCGATTGACTCATTTCCCTGAACATTTTTCACTGTTTTGAGACCGTCAGCTGCAAACGCTAAAGCTGTCTCCCAATCAGTACGCTGCCAAGTGCCATCCTTTTTGATCATAGGAGCCGTGAGGCGATCTTCAGCGGTTAAGCACTCATAGCTAAAGCGGTCTCGATCCGAAATCCATACTTCATTTAACGCCTCATTTTCTTTCGGTGCCGTTCGCATCACTTGATTGCGGCGAATATGTAAGTGAAGATTTGAACCTATTGCATCATGAGGGGCGATTGTATCACGTTGCTGCATTTCCCATGTACGCGCAGAAAATCGGAATGGTTTAGAAGTCAATGCACCCACAGGGCAAAGATCAATCATATTGCCTGATAGTTCTGAGGTGACATTTTTTTCGATATAGGTTCCAATTTGGGTATGTTCGCCTCGCCCCGGTGCGCCCATTTCCTGGATGCCACTAATTTCTTGGCTAAAACGTACACACCGAGTGCAATGAATACAGCGTGTCATATCAGTAGCAACCAGTGGTCCTAAATTTTTACTGACAACGACACGTTTGCTTTCTTTATAACGTGAGACATCTTGACCATAACCCACTGCGATATCTTGCAATTCACATTCACCGCCCTGATCACAGATAGGGCAATCAAGGGGATGATTAATGAGCAAAAATTCCATCACCGCTTTTTGGGCTACCAATGCTTTTGTAGAACGGGTAAACACCTTCATGCCATCCATAACAGACGTGGCACAGGCGGGCATAAGTTTAGGGGCTTTTTCTACTTCTACCAAGCACATCCGGCAATTAGCTGCTACTGATAACTTTTTGTGATAACAGAACCGGGGAATATCGATTCCATTGGCATCTGTTATATCAATCAGTTTTTGCCCGGCGGAAGCTTGGTAAGATTTACCGTCTATTTCAATTGTTACCATTATTTTTTATCCGTATAAACAATGTAATAATGATTAATGGTTAATGGTTAATGGCTAATGGCTAATGGTTCATGTTTATCGGGTTTAATGGGGAATACTTCTAATTATCAATCATTAACCATTAACCATTAACCATTATTCTAATCGTTTTTTCTAAAAATGTCTAAAATTAATTAAAAAGTAAGATAGTCTATTTGGAAATCGTTTCACTTGATGTTCAAGTTTTTTTGTGAACTTTGAAAATAAATCGTTATTCTTAATCTTAATTGTTTTTTAAAAACTAAAATGATAATTTTATTTAAGATAATAGTTATTTCCAATAGTGATTTATGCAAATCTATTTTATACTATCACGATTTTGGGCATTATGATGCGAAAGCTAAGGAAACACACAAATACGATTTCTTGAAGAAATAGTATTTGTAAATGTCGGGTAAAAAAAGATAGGGCATTTTGTGGCAGATTGTTTGCAACAATCCTAAACATTTTGAACTAAAACATTGCGGAGCCGGTTGCAAACCGGCTCCCGTAAAAAGAACATTTCACCTTTTACGCATCTTCATCTTCAGGTTCTTCAGGCTCTTCATGAGCGATGCCTTTGTGGCAATCAATACAGGTTTCTCCCGCTTCAATTGCTTTATGATGCTTTTTAGCAGCAGATTTGTCTTGTTCTTCAAAATCCATCTTTTCAAAAGAATGACATTCTCGACATTCTCGTGAATCAGATGCCTTCATTTTATCCCATACCAGGTTAGCCATATGCCAACGGCGGGCTTCAAATTTTTCAGGCGTGTCAATCGTCCCCATGATTTCATGGTAAACATCTTTGGCTGCCATCAATTTAGCCCAAAGTTTTGGACCTATAGAACGTGGAACATGACAATCCGCACAACCCACACTGACACCAGATGCATTCTTATAATGCACATTTTCTTTCATTTCCGCCAGGTTAATCTGCATGGAATGGCAAGAGGTACAAAACTCTGTGGTATTAGTCGCTTTCAAGGTGACATTAAAAACACCTGTAAACACGATACCGCAGATAAAGATAAAAGTGCCCCAGATGAACAGTTTTTTACGTGAAAATGGTTTTTGGCTCATATTTTTTTCCGATTGTGTCTATCAGTATTATCTATTATTAAAGTATATGACTTTAATTTGAAATAATTATTTTATAATAACTAATTAATGATTAGCGATTTAAAATGAATTATAATAATGCCAATGACTAACAAAATTTAAGGTTATAAAAAAGTATCAATTGTGATGCTATAATAAATTTTCAAGCATTTTGATTTTAGCATCCATAAGTATTATAACGAAAATTTAAAAAACCTGATAGGTTTATACCACTCTAAAAATTTTAACATCAACCAAAGAACAAAAAATTGAATAAAACAATTAATATCAATAAGTTACCTAAATTTCCTCGTTTATTAGCCCTACCATTAGGCTTAATTCCATCTAAGATACATAGTACCGCTTTAGCGACAATGTTAAATCAAGTTTTTACCCAGGCTTTGCGGGAAGGTGAATTAGATTTTATGCGCCGGCGAGTTTTGCTGATTCGGGTGACAGATGCCAAATTAAATTTTAACTTGACTTTAATCGGTGATAGATTAGTGGCTCGTTCCTATCAAACTCATGATCTGATTATTGAAGGCACCCTTTATGATTTTTTATTATTAGCTACCCGCCGTGAAGATCCGGATACTTTATTTTTTAATCGTCGTTTGCGCTTAAATGGTAATACGGAATTGGGGCTTTATGTGAAAAATTTCCTGGATTCACTTGAGCCGGAGGAACTATTAGGATCATTGTTCAAACATTTAAAACAGATGACTCATTTATTTGAACGAGTTGGAAAAATTCAATCGTTTTTGAAAAAATAGCATTTCTAGTAATATAAAGTATACTGTTTACCTAAAAAGGCGAATATGGCAACTTTGAGGTAAAAAATGAAGAAAAAAGCTAAAACACCAACTAATACTATTGGACTTAATAAAAAAGCACGCTTTGATTACTTTTTAGAAGAGCGTTTTGAAGCCGGTATCGTTTTAGAAGGTTGGGAAGTGAAAAGTTTGCGGGCAGGAAAATTGCAACTCCGTGATACTTATGTGCTTCTTAAAAATGGCGAAGCATGGCTACTCGGTGCAGTCATTACACCTATGGAGACGATAACAAGGCAAAAACACATTAATGCGGAACCGCAACGCACACGTAAACTGTTATTGCACCGTTCAGAATTAAACAAACTTGCTGGAATAGTAGAGCGTAAAGGTCATGCCTTGATTCCTTCTGCCATGTATTGGAAAAATAACCGTGCTAAAATAGAAATTGCGGTTGGTAAAGGTAAAAAGGAGTATGATAAGCGTGATAGCGAAAAAGATCGCGATTGGCAGCGCGAAAAAGAACGTCTTTTTAAACATTAAGAAATGAAAATTAAATAATAACCTCAAACCTCGAATACTAAACCTGCCAGGTTTAAAAAACCTGGCAGGTTTGGCTTGAAAGTTTTGGAATGGCTAGTAAAACATGATAATCAAAATAATCTGTTAAAAAATCAAATCCTTTCCCATTCCCCATTTTATAGTCAGTTTTGCAAGATGCTCAGTTAATTAATGAAAAAAATTAAAAAAAGTTTGATTTTTTTGATTAGTCATGATACAATCTTTCAAACCTTAAAATGCTAATTGGCATTTGCTGATTTGCTTCTTTTGAAGGGCCTGTAGCTCAGTTGGTTAGAGCAGCCGACTCATAATCGGCTTGTCGTAGGTTCAAGTCCTACCGGGCCCACCATCTTTTTTTGATATAGTACACAAAAATATTGATAACTATTGATATTTATTTCGCTTTTGACTGAAAAACTTGACTTTTAAAAAAAGCAAAGTATCATAATAAAAGTATCATAATAAAAATTAGCTTGAAAGTGGTTAGCCTTCCACGTTAAAAAAATCGGTTCAAGTCAAAGTAACTCCAAGTTTCCATTAGGTGAGAAGATAATGGGAAGATAGCTCCCTTATTCACAGAGATTGAAATGATGCCTCATGACGCATTAATATCAATATTTGTCAATAAAATTGTTATTTAGTTTTATTATCAGTTCAAAACAAAACCATTGATAAAATTTTATTTCTTGGTTTGACTGATTCAGACTTTTCACTATTTATCGCCGCCCCTTTCAAATAAAAAGCTTCAAAAAATACTATTTTTCCAAAAATAGTATTTCTAATGGGCTTTATATCTAATAGTTCTGCTCAATCGTGTGAAACTTTATTCTACTAAAATAAATTATAAAAACATTTAATAATTATAATTCAAATTAAAATCACTAATTAAAGTTTCCTTTCAAAAAAGTTTGTTAAAAACCGGTATATACTGCTTGCCTTTGAATTTCGTGAAAACATATCGTCAATCAGCAGCGTTTTTTCAAAAAACTTGGTTTATAAATTTTCACAAATTTCAAGTGCGTTCAGTATATTCTTTTTACTCGTTGTTTAAATTAGAACTTGCTAATATAACAATATTCCTAACCTGATTAAAAAATAAAAAATCGGGTTGAGTAGATATACTGTACAAAGACATAACTTGGACTTTCATGTAGGGTGGGCAAGGTCTTTTTCTTGCCCACCAACCTCATTAGAAAAGTCCAGTTTGTGAACGCGCTGAGTATAACTATAATTTTAATAACTTGAACAGCGAGTTTAAAGAAATTACCTTTCATTCACTCAAACTGTAAGAAGCTTAATAATTATGGATCAATCTAATCGTTACGCCGATTTAAGTTTAAAAGAAGAAGAGCTCATCAAGGGCGGCAATCATGTATTATGCGCCTATCTGATGAAGCCTAAAGCGGGTTATGACTATGTAGCAACAGCGGCTCATTTTGCGGCAGAATCCTCCACCGGTACAAACGTGGAAGTTTGCACCACTGATGATTTTACCAAGGGCGTAGATGCAATCGTCTATGAAGCAGACGAAGCAAAAGAACTCATGAAGATCGCTTACCCTGTTGATCTGTTTGATCGCAATATGATAGACGGTCGTGCGATGATTGTGTCTTTTCTGACCATGGCTATCGGCAATAACCAAGGTATGGGCGATGTAGAATACGGTAAAATGCTCGATTTTTACGTGCCACCTAAGTACCTGCGTCTATTTGATGGTCCTAACAAAAATATTGTGGATATGTGGCGGATACTCGGTCGCCCCTTAGACAACGGCGGTATGGTTGTCGGTACGATTATTAAGCCTAAGTTGGGCTTGCGTCCTAAGCCATTCGCTGATGCTTGTTACCAATTCTGGTTGGGTGGTGATTTCATCAAAAATGATGAGCCGCAAGGCAATCAAGTGTTTGCACCGACGCGCAAAATTATCCCGTTGATCGCAGATGCCATGAGACGCGCCCAAGATGAAACCGGCGAAGCCAAACTTTTTTCCGCTAATATCACTGCCGATGATCCCTTTGAAATGATCCATCGTGGTGAATTTATATTAGAAGAATTCGCTGAATTTGCTGATCATGTTGCATTTTTAGTTGATGGCTATGTAGGCGGTCCGACGGCTATTACCACCTGCAGACGTTATTTCGCTAGCCAGTTCTTGCATTATCACCGTGCAGGACACGGTGCCGTCACCTCTCAGCAAACTCAGCGTGGCTACAATGTACTGGTACACATGAAAATGGCACGTATGCAAGGTGCCTCTGGTATCCATACCGGTACTATGGGCTACGGTAAAATGGAAGGCGATCCTACCGAAAAGCTACTTGCCTACATGTTAGAACAGGATTCCGCTAAAGGGCTATACTACCATCAAGAATGGGAAGGCATGAAAGCCACGACTCCCATTATATCTGGTGGCATGAACGCGCTGCGTTTACCAGGTTTCTTTGAGAATTTGGGACACTGCAACGTGATCCAAACCTCCGGCGGCGGGGCATTTGGTCATAAAGCAGGTGGAACAGCAGGCGCCATCTCACTGCGTCAAGCACGCGATGCTTGGATGGAAGGTGTCAATTTAGTCGAATATGCTAAGACGCATGAAGAATTGCGTGGTGCTTTTGAGTCCTTCACTGCTGATGCTGATCAGATTTATCCTGGGTGGCGTGAAAAACTGGGTGTAAATTAAGTAAGGATTCAGAATTTAATAAAATACTTTCGAGGTTTTAATTTTTATTCAAAAAACTAAAACCTCGAATACTAAACCTGACAGGTATTTAGGAATTAGGATTCAATAATACCTCGAAAATTAAACCTGCCAGGTTTTTAAAACCTGTCAGGTATTTAGTATTTCAGGCACATTCCTTAAAAACCTGCCTACTGACTTTGCAAATATTATTCTTTGCACTACCCCCAAATTGAGTACAATCCATTTTTTTAAACAGCTATCCTATCCACACCCGCCTCTATAAAATTCTTACCGTTTTTCAAATAAATAATTTCACACCTTATCTTGACTAAAATAAGCAAATACTAATATAATATTGGTCAAATTCACTAATAATTGAGGACTTATCCAATGATTGATACGGATGGTTACAGAATGAATGTTGGTATCGTCCTGACGAATTGGGTGGGGCAAGTATTGTGGGCAAGACGTATTGGGCAAAAAGCTTGGCAATTTCCCCAAGGTGGTATCAAAGCTTATGAAACACCGAAACGCGCCATGTTTCGTGAACTACATGAAGAGTTAGGTTTAAGCACGGGACAGGTACAAATTTTGGGGGCAACGCATGGATGGTTGCGTTATCGTTTACCTCATCACTTGATACGCCATTACCAAAAACCCTTATGTATAGGTCAGAAACAAGTTTGGTATTTGCTACGCCTTTTAAGTCAGGATAAAAGTATTAGCCTTGATTCTAGCGAGCTACCTGAATTTGATGAATGGCTATGGGTAGATTATTGGTATCCATTAGCTAAAGTTGTTTATTTCAAAAAACAGGTGTATAAACATGCGCTGAATGAACTTCAGCCTTTGGTATCGCATAATCAAAACATTAAAAAACGCAAGTTGACTTATAAATTACCGTTTTAAGGAATTTAACTATGTTAGTGATACCTGCTATCGATCTTAAAGATGGTCAATGTGTACGGCTCAAACAGGGCAGGATGGAAGATGATACGGTTTTTTCCAATGAGCCTATCGTGATGGCGGAACGCTGGATCAAAGCCGGCGCACGCCGTTTACATATTATTGATTTAAACGGTGCTTTTGCAGGCAAGCCGGTGAATGCAAAAGTTATTCATCAAATCGCTAAAACTTATCCCCAGATTCCAATACAAGTGGGTGGTGGTATTCGTAGTCAGGAAACGATAGAAACTTATCTTGATGTTGGGGTAAATTATGTCATTATTGGCACTAAAGCGGTTCAATCCCCCCAGTTTGTTACTGATATGTGTAAAAAATTTCCTGGACATATTATAGTGGGTTTGGATGCCCGTGATGGTAAGGTGGCAACTGATGGCTGGTCATCGGTATCTGAATATAATACGATTGATTTGGCACAACGCTTTGAGCAAGCGGGTGTTGAGGCTATTATATTTACAGATATTAGTCGTGATGGTATGTTACAGGGCTTAAATATTGATTCAACCGTTAAATTAGCGCAGTCAATTAAAATACCGATCATAGCTGCCGGGGGTGTGACAACAATAGATGATATTAAAGCTTTATGTCATGTAGCAGATAAGGGCATTATGGGTGCTATTACCGGTCGTGCGATTTATGAGGGTACTTTGGATTTTACCGAAGCACAAAAACTTGCAGACGGTTAACTTATATATTATTGATAATTGAAAAGAAAATGTTAGCAAAACGTATTATTCCCTGTTTGGATGTTGATGCTGGGCGAGTTGTTAAAGGTGTGAAGTTCGTTAATATCCGCGATGCTGGTAATCCAGTAGAAGTGGCTGAACGTTATGATGAACAAGGCGCAGATGAATTGACTTTTTTAGATATTACCGCCAGTTCAGATAACCGCGATACGATAGTACACGTCGTTGAAAAAGTCGCCAGCGAAGTCTTTATTCCCCTCACCGTGGGGGGAGGTATTCGGCAACTGGCTGATGTTCGGCGTATGCTCAACGCTGGCGCGGATAAAATAGCTATTAACACCGCCGCCGTTTTTAACCCTGACTTTGTAAAAGAAGCCAGCGAACATTTTGGTTCCCAATGTATCGTAGTCGCCATTGATGCCAAGCAAGTCAGCAATGAACACTGGGAAGTATTTACCCACGGGGGACGAAAGTCAACCGGCATTGATGCCGTTCAATGGGCAAAAAAAATGGTTGATTTTGGTGCCGGCGAAATCCTACTAACCAGTATGGACCGCGATGGTACCCGCAATGGCTTTGATTTAGCATTGACACGCACTATCAGTGAAGCGGTGAGTATTCCCGTCATTGCCTCTGGGGGCGTTGGTACCTTAGAACACCTTGCGGAAGGTGTCCTTGAAGGTAAAGCCGATGCTGTGCTGGCAGCGAGTATTTTTCATTTTGGAGAATATAGTATTGCTGAAGCGAAACAACTTATGGCGGCGCGTGGTATTGAAGTGCGATTATGATTTTTTTGAATTATCATGTTCAAAAGAAATCCGATTTTTCCCAAAAATCGGATTTCAGCCCTTTATAATTAACAAATAAAAAAATGCTTCTCGATACCACACGTTCTATTGAAACACCTGAAGGAATTGAATTAGCCCTACGAGTTGTTGGTCCCGTCGCACGCGCAATCGCCTGGGCTATTGACCTGGGTATTCGTAGTATCTTATACCTTATCTTATTGTTTTTCTTAGCAAAATTAGGAAAACTCGGAATGGGTTTACTACTGATGTCTATATTTATCCTTGAATGGTTTTATCCGGTTTTGTTTGAAGTATATAGGCAAGGCGCAACCCCAGGTAAACGTGCTATGAAAATTAAAGTTTTACATGAATTAGGCACCCCGGTGGACTGGTCCGCGTCAATGATTCGTAATTTACTACGTGCCGTTGATTTTTTACCCTTCCTATATGGTTTTGGATTTATGACTATGCTTATCAATAAAGATTTTAAAAGGATAGGGGATTTAGCGGCTGGCACCATCGTAGTCTATGAAGATGAAAAAGTAAAAACTTTAAACCTACCGGATGAATCACCACGGGCAATGCCCATCGCTTTGCCCTTAGAAGAACAACAAGCTATCATCAAATTTGCAGAAAGAGCGCAAAAATTACCCCCGGGGCGGGCAATCGAATTGGCAAACATTGTTACCCCCATGACGGGAGAAACAGGAGAAGCCGCTATTAAGAATCTTTATCAACTAGCGAATAGTTTAATTGGTGTAAGGCATTAAAATTAGTTATCAGTATAAAAAATCCGATTTTTTCAAAAAATCGGATTTTTCATGAGTTAAGAATCATCTTGACTACTACAAGAATTATAAAAAACGATAACAGGAAAATCACTATGTATGCTGAACGCTTGATTCTTGAAACTGATCAATCAGGAAACCTCAAAGTTCTGCCAAAATTACCCGCAAATAAACAATTTGAGACTATTTTTCTGGTGCTGGGAGATGTGAGCAAACATGTAAAGCGTACCCCACATCCAGATATTATCAATAAAGTCAAAATCATGGGTGATATTTTTGACAGTGTCCCCTCATCAGACTGGATTTTGTCCAAATGATTATTTTAGACACACATATTTGGTTGTGGTGGATCAGCCAAAATCCTAAATTGAAAACAATCTGGCTAAAGCATATCGAACAGGCTGACCAAGTGGGTGTATCAGCTATCAGCTTGTTTGAGGTTTCTTGGTTGGATCGGCATAATCGAATTCAACTCTCCAGCCCACGTAATGAATGGTTTGATAAAGCACTGGCTTATTCAAATATACAACTCATCCCCATTACTCCAGAAATAGCTAGCCAAGCTGTTGACTTGCAGGAACACCACAGTGATCCGCAAGACCGTATTATCATTGCAACTGCGTTAATCCACAATGCTTTGCTCCTATCGGCAGACGGCAAGTTCAAGCTTTATACTGAACTTGACGATAAACTGATTCAATAACCACAAATAAGGCATTAGGTGGGCAAAGTATTTGTCCACCAACAACGATTGGTTAATCAGGCGGATAACCACTTTATCCACTGTGCATGTTATCTGACAAAGTAGAATTAACCATTAACTAACCATTACCCCTCATCAAAATGCCCAAACTGCATTAAACGTTGATAGCGGTTTTCTAATAATTGATCAATCGGAACTTGATCCAGGGCATCTAAATTTTCTTGCAAGACAAGACTTAAATTGTTCGCTATGGTTTTAAGATCACGATGGGCACCGCCTAAAGGTTCCGGTATCACAATATCTATTAGATCCAATTCTTTAAGACGCTTTGAAGTCATATTCATAGCTTGCGCCGCTTCCTTGGCTTTTTCAGCACTTTTCCACAAAATGGATGCACAGCCTTCAGGAGAAATAACGGAATAAGTGCTATATTCCAACATACAAAGTTTATCACCAACACCAATTCCTAAAGCCCCCCCTGAACCCCCTTCGCCAATAATGGTACAAATAATCGGCGTTTTTAAACTTGACATGACATATAAATTACGAGCAATCGCTTCACTTTGTCCCCGTTCTTCCGCATCAACACCAGGGTAAGCACCCGGCGTATCAATAAAAGTGAGAACAGGCAACTTAAAGCGTTCCGCCATTTTCATCAGGCGTAAGGCTTTGCGATAGCCTTCAGGACGTGGCATACCAAAATTACGTTGTATTTTTTCTTTGGTATCACGACCTTTTTGTTGACCAATAACCATCACCGGACGACCTTCAAGTCGTCCCAATCCACCTATCATAGCTTGATCATCCCCAAAAACACGATCACCTTGTAATTCTTGGAAATCAGTCAAAATCAGTTCAATATAATCAAGTAGATAAGGTCTTTGAGGATGTCGTGCTAATTGGGAAATTTGCCAATCGGTTAGAGAAGAAAAAATTGAGCGGGTTAAGTCTTGACACTTGACTTGCAGACGGGCAATTTCATCACTAATATTAATTTCAGTATCATGATTAACATAGCGTAGCTCATCAATTTTCGCTTCAAGTTCAGCAATAGGCTGTTCAAAATCGAGGAAATTAAGGTTCACAGCGTTTCTGGTTTGGGTTGGCGTGATAATAAATTTTGCACCGCCTCTTTCGGGGTACACACATTTTGCAATACGTTATTAACTTGCTCAACAATAGGCATGTCTATTTTAAGTTTTTGAGCGAGACAATTCACCTCAAGAGTGGTCCGCACCCCTTCGACAACTTGTCCAATTTCAGCTTGCGCCTGTTGACTATCACTACCCTGCGCTAAAGCATATCCAAAACGACGATTACGTGATTGATTATCGGTACAAGTCAATAATAAATCACCTAAGCCGGCTAATCCCATAAACGTTTCACGTTCTCCACCCAGTGCGGTTCCAAAGCGTACTATTTCCGTCAATCCGCGTGTAATCAGAGCAGCGCGGGTATTAGCACCAAAACCTAAACCATCAACAATACCGGCTGCAATGGCGATAATATTTTTCACCGCACCGCCTACTTGTACACCAATGATATCGCTACTGGTATAAGGGCGAAAGTGGTTATTGTGAAATAAGGTGACTAAATCTTGGGCATACTGAACAGTATGTGAAGCGATTGTGACAGCCGTGGGGAGTCCAGCGGCAACTTCTTTAGCAAATGATGGTCCGGATAGAACCGCTAAAAGTCGTTCTGTACCTAAAATTTCTTCAGCGACTTGATGTAGTAATAAACCAGAACCGTTTTCTAAACCTTTAGTCGCCCAACAAACACGCGCTTGAGTAGTAATATAGGGAGCAATTTTGTTAAGAGTATCACGAAAGCCATGACTCGGCACAACGACTAAAATATCATTAACTTGTGCTACATGTTTTTCTAAGCTAGAAATCGGCTGTAAAGTATCCGGAAAATGACTATCTGGCAAAAATTGGGTATTTTGTCGTGTAACAGTCATTTTTTCTACCTGTTCAGGAAATAGATCCCAAAGCCAAACTTGGTTACCATTACGCGCCAATATCAAAGCCAGTGCCGTACCCCATGAGCCGGCACCTAGTACTAAAATAGTTCGCATTAATAAAAATCTCTTTTTTAAGCTGCGATATAAGAAACGAAAATTTTTTATTCCGCAAAAAATCCGATTTTTTCAAAAATCGGATTTTTAATTCGCATACTTATGAATTTTCAATTATCTTAGTTGGTTTCCCACCTGATTGCTGTTGCTGTTGTTGCTGAATCCGTTGAGCATATAAAGCATCAAAGTTAAGCGGTGCCAACCAGATTGGTTGAAACCCACCCCGTGTCACTATACTAGAAACCGTTTCACGGGCGTAGGGAAATAAAATGTTTGGGCAATAGCTATTAAGCATATAAGACAACTTATCTTTGGCAAAACCCTTGAGCGTGAAAATACCGCCCTGATGAACTTCAACCAGAAAAGCGTTTTTTTCACCGGCTTTAACAGTGACAGTTAGATTTAACACCACTTCATAAAGTTCTTCATTTAACTTGTTGATGTTATTAGACATCTCCAATTCTAACTGTGGTTTCCACTGTTCTGAAAAAATCTGTGGAGAGTGGGGTGATTCAAAAGAAACATCTTTTATATAGATGTTTTGTATCCCAAATTGTTCTTGCGTGGCAGCATTAGCCTGATTAGGCGTACCTTCTTCCACAGTATTATCCTCCTGGGTTTTAAACTTGAAGTGGTGATGGAGTCCAATGCTAAAGCTTTGGATTCCAAAATATCAAATTAATAAATTTAAATTTAGCTTTTTCCCTTAATCAGGGGTAAATTGGCATTTTGCCACGCAGTAATGCCACCTTTAAGATTATGAACTTTCTCAAAACCATTTTTCTTTAACATACGACAGGCGTTGCCGGATCGCGAACCACTCAAGCAACTGGCAATAAGAGGCTGGTTACGATATTTTTCCAGACGAGCCATTTTATCAGATAACGTGCTTAACGGGATATGCACTGAATTTAAAATATGCCCTTCTGCATATTCTTTCGCTTCACGAACATCAAGTATAATAGCATTTTCATGGTTAATTAGTAAGGTAACCTCTTGGGGCAATAAAGGTTTAATTCCGCTGATTTGATCACTTAATAAATTCCAAACTAATAAACCCATGACAATGCTAAACCCCAAAAAAAGACCTGGGTGATTACCCAAAAATTCAATCAATTGTTCCATATTTTAACTAGCCGTTTCAGCTGATAAATTAGCTTTTTGCAATTCAGTGGGTATGCCCACTTTTTTAAGAATAATTGCCAATGGACAAAATTGCGTAAAAGCACTTTGCAATAAATTAGCACCTACAAAGGCAGTGAACCAGAGCCAATAATGATGATGTAATTGACTGAAAAGCAGTGATAGCAAAATAAAAAAACCTGCCGCAAAAAATACAATTCGTTCAACTGTCATAACACTTTAAAGTTCTTTAAATATTGTGAAAAAAGATAAAAACCGATAGACACCGAACAATGGGGATTGTTCGGTAATGATTCAAGCATTAACTACAATAAGAAGAACAAAATACTTCACGCATCATGCTAATCAAGCGTAGAGTACGCGCATCACTGACTCGATAAAAAACGCGATTGGCATCTTTACGTGAAGCTAAAATACCCTTATCACGTAAAATGGATAAATGCTGTGAAATATTGCTTTGTGAAGTGCCTACTTGCTTAACAATCTCCTGCACACTGTATTCATGTTCGCCTAAAATACAAAGAATTTTTAGGCGCAATGGATGAGACATCGCTTTCATAGAGCGAGATGCCCGTTCAATATCCTCATCATGGGTAATCAGTGTAAGGGGATGAATATTGGTTGACATAGTTCTTAGTTCAAATTCAGTCAAAAAATGGGTATTCATAATTTACAATTCTCATAGTGAATGAGTTATTAATAATATTGACTAACAATGATCTATTAATATATTGAATATTTAAACTTTTCAAGTACCCCCATTCATTTTAATCAAAAAATATTAATTTTTATTTATTTTTCAATAGCTTATTTTTATTTTTAGCAGGTAAAGTCGAACCTTTTTTTAATTGAAAATTGTTTTTTTGAAGACTTTTAGGGTTAAAATTTGATTTCTATTCTAAATATTCAATAAATATAAATTATAATAACGAACTCAATTTCAATATTTTATTGATAATCATCAATTTTGGCAATATTCTTAATCAAGTTATTATGTTAATATTAAAATTATTATGACAATAACTTGTTATAACATTTAATCCATAAGGTACTTTATTAGAATTATTAAACATGGAAAATAAAAATAGATTTTAAATAGGTAAATATGGGGAATTAAAAATAGAAAGTAAAATATCATTTGAACAAATAGTGGAATAAATTCAACAGTTGTACTATATTTGATATAATAATCAGGAATTAGTTAGGTAATTTAAAATTTTTAAAGCATTGTATTATAATTTTTGATTACAATAGCAATTTGGTTTAACAATTTAGTTAAGAAATCTAAGGTAATTTCTTGATAAAAAATCGCATAAAATATACTTCTATGTATAAATTAGTATTATTAAGACATGGTGAAAGTGTTTGGAATAAAGAAAACCGTTTCACCGGTTGGACTGATGTTGATCTTTCTGAAAAGGGTAAACTTGAAGCGTTAAATGCCGGTAAAATCCTGAAAAATGAAGGATATGTATTTGATATAGTTTTTACATCTGTTTTGAAAAGGGCTATCCGTACACTTTGGATTACTTTAGATCAAATGGACCTGATGTGGCTCCCTGTTTATCGTGATTGGCGATTAAATGAACGCCATTATGGAATACTTCAGGGATTAAACAAGTTAGAAGTCGCATTAGAACATGGCGAAAAACAGGTTAAAATTTGGAGGAGAAGTTGTGATGTCTCGCCACCGGCACTAGAATTATCGGATAAAAGAAGTCCGAGACATGATCCTCGTTACAAAACACTTGATGAAAAGCTTTTACCTTTAACCGAATCTTTAGGAACAACTATTGAACGAGTGCTAAGTTGTTGGAAAGAAAAAATAGTGCCGCTCATTCAGCAAAATAAAAAGGTTCTCATTGTCGCACATGGTAATAGTTTACGGGGATTGGTAAAATATCTTGATAATATTTCAGATCAAGATATTTTGGAACTAAATATTCCTACCGGGATACCTTTAGTGTACGAATTGGATGAAAATTTTAAGCCCATCAAACACTATTATCTTGGGAACGAGGAAGCAATTAAAAATGCAGAACAAGCGGTTGCTAATCAGGGGAAAAGTCACCAATAATGAGTTCAAAAATCCGATTTTTGGAAAAAATCGGTCTAAAATAAAAAGTTCATGATACGTCAAATTTTGGCAATTTTTTTGTTGGGTTTCATAAATTTTTCAGTAGCTGATGAGGCGACTTCAGAACAACTTCGTCAACTGGAATCACGCATTCTTCAATTACAAGTTCAAAGGCATAATACCCATACTCAGTACGGACAATTGCAACGTCAATTACAACATAGTGAAGAAGATATAGGCAAAGTTGCTCAACGCTTAGAAATTTTACATAGTGCATTCACTGACAAGCAATATACTTTGGCTGATTTGAAAAATAGGCAATTAGTTCAACAAACTCAGCTTGAAACACAACGCCAGATATTAGCACGACAAATCCGCGCCGCTTACATGACGGGGCATCAAGACTACTTAAAATTATGGTTAAATCAAGAAGAACCCTTCACGATAGGAAGGGTGCTAACCTACTATAAGTATTTCAACCAAACTAAAAGCCGTCAAATCACAAACATCAAAAATACTTTGCAAGAATTAACGACGCTCAAACAAGCTATCGAACTTGAAAAGACGGATTTAAATCAGTTAGTGATTGATCAAACACACAAAAAGGAGGAATTAGAACTTAACTATAAAGATCGTCAAAAAATTTTAACACAATTGGCTAACACCCTTGAAAATCAGGATAAGGAACTCAAACGTTTACAAGAAGACAAACGCCACTTAGAAACCTTGTTGGGAACTTTGGGAGAGGCTTTTAAAGATATTCCATACCCCCCTGGGCAATATGAAACGTTTGCTAAACTTAAAGGGCAATTACCATTTCCTGTACGAGGAAAAGTGATCAAGCGATTTGGTCAACGTTTAGTCAGTCATTTAAAATGGCAAGGTATGCTCATTGCGGCTGCAAAAGGTAAAAAGGTCCATGCTGTTGCAGTAGGGCGTGTCGTTTTTGCACAGTGGTTTCGCCACTTTGGATTGTTGGTCATTATTGAGCATGGCGAAGGATATATGAGCTTATATGCACACAATCAAAGTTTATATGTCAAAACGGGAGATTGGGTTAATACAAATGACACGATTGCGACAGTCGGAAATAGTGGTGGACGTAAAAGATCGGCTTTATATTTTGAAATCCGCTACCAAGGTGTACCTCAAGCACCAAGAAAATGGTTAATAGTTAAATGAGGCAGGTGGGAAAAAAAAAGACATATCCGCCCTACATAAAAGTTGAAGTTATGCCCGCGTGCAGTATATCCTCTAATTGATATTGCTATTTTTAAAACGTTATTATATAATGATATATAGTGTCATTAAGAAAATTGGAGAATCCGTTTACGGGTATTTGGAGAAGCGAATGCGAAATTTATTCCGTTATTTACCTTCCCTATTAATCGGCTTTATTATTGGTTCCTATATTGCCTTTGGGAGCGATGTTTTTGCCAATCGTCAAAGCAATATGGCAGCAGTGCCTTATGAAGAACTGCGTACTTTTACTGAAGTTTTTCATAGAATCAAAAGCGATTATGTGGAAGAAGTCGATGACAAAACTCTGTTAGAAAATGCTATTCAAGGTATGTTAAGCGGATTGGATCCGCATTCAAGTTACTTAACCCCAGAGGCTTTTCAAGAAATTAGAATTGGTACAACTGGTGAGTTTGGGGGATTGGGTATTGAAGTTGGTATGGAAGATGGTTTTGTTAAGGTGATTGCACCAATTGATGATACACCGGCACAACGTGCTGGGATACAAGCTGGTGATTTAATCATTCGCTTAGATGATACACCGGTCAAAGGAATGACTCTCAATGATGCTGTCAAAATTATGCGCGGAAAACCGGGTACAGGCATTGCCTTAATGATTGTACGCGAAACTGAGGATAAACCCATCACCATCACCATTATGCGTGATATTATCCAAGTTAAAAGTGTTAAGAGCCGTCTTTTAGAAGAAAACTATGGTTATGTCCGTATTAGTCATTTTCAAGCGCATACTGGTGAAGATTTAGAAAAAGCGATAGCGACTATTAAGAAAGAGAATAAGGGAGAACTTAAAGGTTTAGTGTTAGATTTGCGCAATAACCCTGGTGGTGTATTGAACGCTGCTGTAGAAGTTTCGGATACTTTTCTCAGTCAGGGGCGAATAGTTTATACCGAAGGTCGTGTTTCTGATTCTTCCTTGGATTTTAAGGCTGATTCTCAAGATTTTCTTGATGGTGCCCCTTTAGTGATATTGGTCAACGGTGGTTCAGCTTCTGCATCAGAAATTGTTGCAGGTGCTCTCCAAGATCATAAACGAGCTATCATTATGGGTACTAAAACATTTGGTAAAGGTTCTGTTCAAACAATTTTACCAATGAATAATAATGCAGCTTTGAAATTGACAACAGCACGTTACTTCACGCCTTCTGGTCGTTCAATACAAGCGGAAGGGATAAAACCTGATATTGTATTGAAAAAAGTTGAGATTGCCGCGCTCGAATCAGACGAGAACTTGCAAATTAAAGAGTCCGATTTAGCAGGGCATTTAGACAATGGCAAGGCGGGTTCTGAAGTTAAAACTGATAGCCAATCGGATACTAATAAAACGGAAGAACCTTTAGTGAAAAGTGATTATGCGGTGTACGAAGCACTTAATTTATTGAAGGGCTTGAATATTCTCAAAGCCCATCGTTCTTAAACTTTCTGCTTCCAACGCACCGGCGTGGGAAGCCATTCTGGACGCGCCAGCGTCTAGTATTACGAAGCGCGACGCAGGCACATCTTTCACTGCATTCCCACGCAGGCGCGTGGGAACGAGAAACAAACAACTAATATGCCACCTGTACTTGTTCCACTTGCTCAAGGTTGTGAAGAACTTGAAGCCGTTACTGTCGTTGATCTTTTACGTCGTGCCGGTATTACTGTCGTGACAGCGGGATTAGATTCCCAACCCGTTAAAGCAAGTCAAGGTGTCGTATTGATACCAGATACAACCTTAGATGAAGCTATGAAACAACACTTTGATATGATCGTATTACCAGGTGGCTTACCTGGGGCAGATTATCTTGATAAGGATCCCCGTATTCACCAATTGCTCAAAGAAATGCAGCAACTCGGTAAATATACTGCGGCTATTTGCGCCGCTCCTAAAGTGTTGGCAAATGCGGGTTTATTACAAAATAAATCTGCTACCAGTTATCCTGGCGTATTGGAAAAGATGCTGGTGCCTGATATGCATTTTATAGATGCACCAGTGGTGAAAGATGGACAAATCATCACCTCAAGGGGACCAGGCACCGCCATGCATTTTGCCTTAGAACTGATTGAAACTTTAGTTGGAAATGATATTCGTAAGCAAGTTGAAACGAGCCTTTTTGCTTAATTTCTTAATTTTCCAGCCGCTGTTGGATCATTAGATACGAGTATGCAATTGCTGCATAGCCTTATCAAGTTCCCCTGCCACTATTAATGGCATCGCTTCTAAAGCGGCACTCATAGCTTCTTCAATTACTGTCTGTTCTTCACGACTAGGTATACCCAAAACATAATTAGTTACCTCTGCACTCCGTCCTGGATGACCTATACCAAACCGTAAACGTAGAAATTGATGACTGCCCAAATGAGCGATAATACTTTTTAAGCCATTATGTTTACAGTCGCTTCCCCCTTTTTTAAGACGAACGGTGCCAGGCGGAAAATCAAGATCATCGTGAATCACTAAAATCTGTTCAACTGGAATTTTATAATAATTTGCTAATGCACTGACTGCTTGTCCACTGTTGTTCATAAAAGTGTGGGCTTTAAGTAACCAGCACGGGGATAGTGATTTTTCGATGAGAGAGACATTTGTTTGATAAATATCCAGTTCTTTCCTTTGAAAAGGGGGAGGTGGGGGGAATTCTACTCGATTGACTTCACCAAAAAATTTCTTTTCATTGCGAAACAGGGTTTTCGCTTGCACAGCAAGATTATCTACCACCAAGAAACCAACATTATGACGAGTGGCAACATAACGGGAGCCAGGATTGCCTAGCCCTACAATAAGTGCAATAGACACACGGATTACCTTTAGCAGTTTATCAGGAAACGGTAGACCTGACAAGTTTAACAAACATGTCAGGTCTAAAACCAGTGTATTAGCTAGTAGAAGTACTTTGTGATTTTTTCCCTGCTTCTTCTGGGATATCCTCAGCTTCTTTTTCTTCGTCAGTTTGAACACCACGCGGTAAATGCACCGAAACCAGCGGTATGTCAACAACAGCAGCTTTAGCTAATTCAACCCCTGAAGGGAGTACTAAATCTGATAAGTGTAAAATTTGATTAAGTACAACGTTTTGTAAATCGACTTCGATAAATTCAGGCAAATTTTTAGGTAAACATCGTATTTCAATTTCAGCCGCATAATGGGACACAACACCACCATCTTGTTTAACCCCAGGACACTTTTCTTCATGAATAAAGTGTAAAGGAATATGCATGTGTAGTTTTTTATTTTCACTCACACGCAGTAAATCCAAATGCGTTATTAAGGGACGATAGGGATGGCGTTGTAAATCTTTAAGCACCGCCTTTTCAGGTTGATTGTCAATATTAACAGTCAATATTCGTGAATAAAAAGCTTCATGCTCTAAATTTCTAAGTAGTTCGTTATGGGATAATGTTAATGAAACAGGTTTCTTACCAGCACCATATATAATGGCAGGTACATGCTCGGTGCGACGTAGGCGGCGGCTCGCACCTTTACCTAAATCGGTACGCAGTTGGGCATTGAGTTCAAAAATTTTCATTTTGATTGATTCTCCAAATAAAAATATATAGGGAACCTCCACGACCAGAGGTTTTTATAATTAAGTTATCAGTTAATCCATAAATAAAGAACTGACTGATTCTTCTTCACTGATACGGCGCATGGTTTCGGCTAACATTTCCGCCATGCTGAGTTGACGAATTTTTTCACAAGCCGCCGCATTTTCTTTTAAAGGAATGGTATCTGTTACAACAAGTTCATCTAAGCCAGAAGCTTCAAGATTTTTTACCGCTTTGCCAGATAATACCGGATGGGTACAATAAGCGACGACTTTTGCCGCTCCATTTTTTTTCAAAGCACCGGCAGCTTCACATAAAGTACCGGCAGTATCAACCATATCGTCGATAATAATACAAGTACGATTTTCCACTTCGCCGATAATATTCATCACTATCGCCTCATTTTGGCGGGGACGACGTTTATCAATAATCGCTAAATCAGCATCATCCAGTTGTTTAGCTAAAGCCCTGGCACGAACAACGCCACCCACATCCGGTGACACAACGATTAAATCATGATATTCATGTCGCCAAATATCGCTCACTAAAATCGGTGAACCATAAATATTGTCAACAGGTAAATCAAAAAAGCCTTGAATTTGGTCCGCATGTAAATCGACAGTGAGTACACGATCAGTACCAACGGTAGCGATCATATTGGCAACGATTTTAGCAGTGATAGGAACACGGGCAGAGCGAGGACGACGATCTTGACGGGAATAACCTAAATAAGGAATAACAGTTGTCACACGACCGGCTGATGCACGCCGCACCGCATCAACTAAAACGAGTAACTCCATCAAATGATCATTGGTAGGCGCACAAGTAGGTTGGATGATAAAAACATCTTTACCGCGAACATTTTCACGGATTTCTACCATAATTTCATCGTCACTAAAACGATCAATAACCGCCTTACCTAAAGGTAAATTCAGATGAGCTACGACAGCTTTTGCTAACGCCGGATTAGCATTACCGGTAAATACCATCATTCGGTTTGACACATCCGAAGCATTTACGGAATTCATGGGGAAATGGTGGAAAAAATAAAGTGGTTGGGGTGCCAGGATTCGAACCTGGGTATGCTGGGATCAAAACCCAGTGCCTTAACCGCTTGGCTACACCCCAAAAATATTTGAGATTGGATTATAACAAATTTTTATATGAATTGCAAGCAAAAATGAAAAATTTTTTTGCTGTCAATCATTTCACATTTCAAATTAGCATTATTTTACAATGTTTTTCTAAATTGACTCAAAGCCGGGGAAATATTTTTTCCCTGAGCCACAAAACCACGCCATTGACCTGGCAATTCAGCAAGCACAGTGTTTGCCGATGCTAAATTAGCAAAACGTGCAAACAAACAAGCACCTGTTCCTGTCATCCGAGCAGGGCTATATTGACTGAGCCAATCCAGAGCCTCTCCCACCTGGGGATAAAGGCGACGCACAACTGATTCACAAACATTTTGAGTTCGATCTGCAAAATAATCACCCATTATGACAGATAATGAATCGCGTGTCAAGTCCCTAGCATTAAAAATTGTGGCGGTTGATACTTGGCAAGCAGGATCAAGCACCAAATACCAAGGCTCATCAAGATCTATTGGTGTCAATATTTCGCCTATACCTTCCGCCCATGCTGCATGACCTTGCACAAAAACCGGTACATCAGCACCCAGTTTTAAACCTAGCTTTGATAGGATAACAGAAGATAAATCTAATTGCCAAATTTTATTTAAAGCTAATAATGTGGTTGCAGCATCTGAGCTACCACCACCTAAGCCACCGCCCAAAGGAATTTTTTTGTCGACTTGTATATTAGCACCCAACAGTGTACCACTATATTGTTTAAGTAAATGGGCAGCCCGTAAAACTAAATCTTGTTCAGGCGGAAAATTTTCCGCATGGCTGTAGTGACTTATGAGATTTCCATCGCTACGTTTATTAAAATGCAAAATATCGCAATAGTCAAGAAATTGAAAAATAGTTTGTAAGCAATGATAGCCATCCGCTCGTTGTGAGGTGATATTTAAAAATAAATTAAGTTTAGCAGGGGCTAAAAAACCGTTCATAACTTCCCCGAATGGATTTTTTTAATAATGAGTTTTCAAAATTTTAAAAAAATAGTATTTTTTTTGAAAGCAGAAATACCCTTTTTTCCAAAAATGGTATTTCTGCCCTGTATCTATGAACTTTCTGACTCAGAATCATTTGAAGAAGACTTTTTCTTCTTTTTGTGTTCTAGGGGCAATGCCGGTTGATTTGCCATATCAGCAGAATGTATTAAACTGCCATTCACTTCTGCCCCTGCTGCCACCTCAATTAATTTATAGTATACATTACCTGTCACACTGGCACTAATGGCTAATTCAATATGTTCTTCGGCATACACATTACCGAATACAGTGCCATTAAGAATGATATTAGGTACTCGTACATCACCTTTAATTGTACCCTGTTCACTTAAAGTCAATACAGCACTAGGGTCTTCCAATGCACGGATGTGGCCTTCAATATGACCATCAATATGTAGCCCCCCACTAAAATTAATTTCACCTTTAATTTTTGTTTGTTGACCAATTAATGAATCAATTCGAGTAACTTTTCTTTTACGGTTTCCCCACATATTTTTATGGCTCCTATTTTTGTAAATCTTTCCATTTAAAACGAACTTCCTGAGCTTCTTTTTGACCCTTTGGCAAAATACGAATGATTAACTGATGAGGCGTAAATCTTTTGGGCAACTTTAATTCATTTTCAATACGTTTAAAATAAAGTAATTGATATTTGAGTGAATTCACTTTATTCTTTGTAATTTGCTTCATTTTCAAACGTTTTGTTTTGCCACGCGCTTTACCAGTTAGGTGAATTTGTATACTGCCCTCTGCTACTTTAATTTCCTTTGTCAATTGGGTTAATACTAATTTATAAGGATAACGTTCACTTTTTTTATCATAATTAAGCGTAAAATTGGCAACCGACACATTTTGACTTTCTAACGAAGCCTTTGTAGAGGTTAGCAACTGTTGATAAAAATTCAGTTCTTCCTTTAAATCACGATTTTTTGCCTGTAATTGACTGAGGGATTGGAGTACTTGGGCATAAGTTTTTTGATCTACTTGGGTAGTACGCACTGTCATCGTCAGTTTATCTTGTAATTCTTTATTTTGTGCGCTTAAATTGGCATTTTGTGTACTTAAATTAGCATTTTGTGCGGTTAAATTAGCATTTTGTGCGGTTAAATTAGCATTTTGCTGAAACGCCTTTTTAAGTTGTTCACGATATTTTTGGATTTCTTGCAATTGCTGTTCTATAGCAACTTGCCGATTTTGTCTCAGGGCTTGTATACTGCTCTGCCATAAAAATACTCCAATTCCTCCCCCCCCTACGATAGTCAATACCATTAACATTGGACATACCCAGGAACGGTGTTGCCGGATTGTCATTACCCCAGGTACTGGCTTAGGTTTGGAAGGAAGAGGTTGCCGATAAATTAGAGGCATTGTTCAGTTATCAGTTATCAGTTATCAGTTATCACATAAATAATTATCACTGAATATAAACAAAGTTTTTTTGAAAAAACTTTGTTTATAAAAATTTATTTTTTTGAACATCTATAGTTCACAATTCACAATTTCCCATTAAGGTAATAATCCGACACCATTCAATCCGGTCGTTTCCGGTAAGCCACTCATAATATTCATATTTTGAATCGCTTGCCCTGCTGCGCCTTTAACCAAATTATCAATCACTGATAATACCACAACCATATTACTATCTTGGGGGCGGTGTACAGCTAATTGACATCTATTTACACCACGTACGCTACGTGTCTCTGGATGAGATTTCGCTGGCAAAACATCAATAAACGGCTCATCCTGATAACGCTGTACCAAAGAAAGAGATATTTCTTCTAAACTCACATCACGCAGTAGGGTACCATACAAAGTCGCTTCAATACCACGTATCATTGGCACTAAATGGGGAACAAAAGTTAAATTCACCGGCTCAGTTGTATAGGTATTTAAAACTTGACAAATTTCTGGCCAATGACGATGCCCCGAAACACTATAAGCTTTAAAACTTTCCCCCATTTCCCCCATTAAACTAGATACACTCGCTTTACGTCCCGCTCCACTGACACCTGATTTTGCATCTGCTATTAAGTGCTGCGGATCAATAAGCCCAGCTTCTAATAAAGGTAAAAATCCCAATAGCACCGCTGTTGGATAACACCCAGGGTTCGCTACCAAACGCGCCTTAGCAATGTTCACCCGATTCATTTCAGGCAAACCATATATTGCCTCATCAAGTAAATCTGGACAACGATGTTCCATACCATACCACTTTTCCCAAACGGCGACATTCTTAATGCGAAAATCGGCTGCTAAATCAATAACTTTAATACCCGATTTAAGTAAATCGGGGACACTTTGCATCGCAATCCCATTAGGTGTGGCAAAAAACACAATATCACAATCGGCAAAATTTTCAGGTACCGGTTTCGTAAAAACTAAATCGAAATGTCCCCGCAAATTAGGAAATAAATCACTGACAGGCGTACCTGCCTCACTACGAGATGTGATAGTTTGTACCTGTACTTGCGGATGCTGGGTTAATAAACGTAATAATTCAACGCCGGTATAACCTGTACCACCTATAATACCTACTTTAATCATTAACTTTCCCCTACATAAGTGGATCGATGACTCTCCCAAGGAATAAAATACTGTCTGAACGATTATCCTTAATCAAAAAGATAAAGGGGTGATCGGCACGAAATTCAATGGGGGGTGGAAGAATTCCCCTTAAAGTGACAACGACACCCGTTGCTGCCCCGGCTTCCGTTCCTTCTTCATTGACTTCAACAAAAGCCTTATGCACAACTGCTGATAGGGCTAAATTTTTCTTTCCAGTGAGAGCCGAAAAATCAGCATTTCCCAGATCAAAAGCATCCAACATGTCCAAGTTTTCCAGAGCGTCTTTCAACTGAAGGGCAGATTCTAGCTGCAATTTTGGTAAATAGACTTTTACCTTTTCACTTTTAAACCTTTGCGGTTCAATGTAGGATAGCCATTGCTCAGGTTTTTCTTCTACCAAAGAAAGACCATCAACTTTCCTAGGCAAAATCACTAACATGGAAAGGCTCTGTTGCGAATCATTTTTCTGATAGGGCAATTCGATAATCTGGAGGTCTTGATTTTCCATATACTTGAATTCACCTTCCCGATACATAGTTGGTACATCGACTTTGCTATCAGTTGATAAATGAAAGGGCAATTCGCTCGTATTTTCTGGCTCAAATGGAAATTGCCAGTTACCTTTAAAGTAAATCGCATTCGTTAAGACTAATCGGGTTTGTTGATTCAGGATGCCAGGGACAAACAGTTCTTTAATCTTGTTTTCCGTTTGATCGGCTACCCATTGATTGATGGTTTGTCTAGCTGTTTCGGTTGCACCTTTGAAATCGGCTGATTTTAATGTTGCCCCATAGTATTCATGGTTTAAGTCAACAAATTCAATTAAAAATGCCAATCCCTTTTGTCCCCAAAGCGCGTTGGCTATATTGAGCTGGTAAGCTTCACTTTGAGCCGTTAGTGATTTGTTCAAACTGGAAAAATCTTGATGAATGTTTTGATTGACATCAAAATGTAATGTTTTCGCCATTTGCGTCTTCGTATTTCCGCTGGCACCGGCATAAGTCATCGCAAGTGCTGAAGAAATACTATAAGGAGAAAAGAATAGGTTGCCCGGTTTATCCTTTAATTTGGCATATAAATCCAAAGCAAAGGCGTTGGGATTGATCGAAACGGCATTGTTCTCCATTTGTTGTTCCTGAGTGATTAGGCTGGTTGGAGAAGAAGCAGGCGAAACTTCTTTTTCATGAGTTTCTGATTCATCCTGAATTTCTATCGCAGGCTCGACTGAAGGAGATTTTTGTGTTGGGGGAGTGCTGCTACAGGCTGCTACAAATAACACCAGTAGTAACCCTATTTTTTGTAAGTTAATTTTACTCATAAAAATGTTCCTAATTGTTAGTGTGATTCCCAAAAGGGCAACCATAAAGGATTGCCCCTACAACAGCAAACCCTGCTAAGGTTAGAAATCCGATTTTTTCCAAAAATCGGATTTCTTTAGCACATTTTTGCCGTTTTTCACCTGGAAGCTTCAGCAGTATTGATACAATCTTTGATTTTATTATCTCTATTCCGATTATCAGAAACAGGGCAAGTTGCTACCTTAAACTCAACTCTGCGATCAACCGCATCTTGGGCATCATCGGTACCGGTGCCAGCAATGTTGTGTATCCAGGCTTTACCGTCGGTTTTGGAGTTTGCTTTGATGCCTGAAAAATAGGGTTGTAGTTGTTTTTGAATGGCTTGTGCACGATCTAATGATAATCTGCAATTATAGCCCAATTTTCCAGTACGACTACTGTGTCCAACAATATGTAAACAGAGATTCTGGTTATCAAAGTATTGAGCAATTTGACGTAACCAAATTGGATATTCGGCTTTCAACTTTTTATCAAAAGCCGTGTTGCTGACTAAAAAGAGAAATTTAACACTTAGAGTGTTATATTCTTCAACACTCAGGGCGACTAGCTTTCCAAAAGCTTCTTCCGCAGCATACTGCTCACCTAAATGAATGTTGCTTCTATACAAACCGATATACGCTTTCATCATCTTCTTTTTTTCAAGCGATTGCTGTTGAGTGACTTGCGTAAATAAATCTAATGCGGTTTGGTAATCTTGTTTTTCATAAGCCGCACCCGCTTGAGTCATTAAAGCACCAGCTCCTAAATCTGTCTGATAGGTTTGTGGTACTTCCGCACCAACCTCCATTTCCATAACATCAATTTCTACCTTATTACTTTGAGAATCGGGGATAACGACAGGCGGATTATCTACCAATGGCGTATAGTCCAAATTTTTATTGGAAATCCAAACATCTGATTTCGCAACGATTTTACCCACATTTTTTTCGATCACAGTTGACTTAACATGATAGAAATTCCCTTGATCGGGGTGTGCGTCATAAAGAATCACACCATGCATGACATAGTCAGCTTGAGTGACACTCTCTGGCGTTAAGCGTTCGATGATGAATTTATCACCAAATTTTTTATGCGTTTCCACATAAATAATCTCCTCAATTTGCCGACTGACTTTGACAACTTGATTACTTTTCATATCAATAAAGGGTTCGAGTACGATCTTTTTTTGACCGCCTAACATCCCTTGCTTGTTTTTAACTTGCATGAGCAAGTTATTGGTTAACAAAACAATAGCCGCTTTAAAACTAACGGGTAAGTCAGAAAGTTGCTTCACAGGTGCTGGCGCACATGAAACCAATAATGTGATACTAAATGATAGTATCACTAAGGTGGTAAGTCGCTTAATGCTATATAACATAAAAAAATACTCCTGGTAATTAGGTTAATGGATTAATGAATATTATTATTTTGTAACTAGTCAGTCTTAGCGTTTTAGAAATACTATTTTTTGAAAAAATAGTATTTCTTTTAAAGGCTGAGTAGTTAGCATTATTAATATTCACAAGTTTTTTTAAATACCTCCTGTTGAGTGGTGAGTGGTTCAAATCCTAGGGATTCTTGTTGACGAATTTCTTTGCAATTGCAGCCTTTGCAAGGTTCTTCAGCCAAACGTTCTTCAGCCAAACGTTTTTCTTCAACTAAACGTCTTTCTTTAGATAAACGTCTTAAACGTCTTTTTTCAACTAAACGTTTTTCTTCATCAGCTAAACGATCTTGTTCTTTTCTACGTTTTTCTTGTTCAGCTAAACGATCTTGCTTACGTCTTTCTTCAGCTAAACGATCTTGCTTACGTCTTTCTTCAGCTAAACGATCTTGCTTACGTCTTTTTTCAGCTAAACGTCTTTTCTCCTCTTCTTCTTCATGTGTGACTTTTCCTGCCAAATAAATATCATCACCATATAAATTAGTAGATTCCCATGGTGTCTGTTTTTCATAAGTGTCTTGCCTAACCGCATTGCGTACATTTTTAAATACCTTTTCAATCGTCAAACCCGGTTGAAGAAGAAATTTTTTTAAACTTTTAGTATAAGGACTATTACGCCCACTACCATCTTGTGCAACTTCACCAGGCGAAGTCGCGTATGCAATGAGTGAACCAGTGGGTGCTGTCACCTGCGCTAACCCTTTTCGTACACCTCTGTTTCCACCTTTAAATGGATTATTACGACAAGCATCAAGAATAATCAGATTCACCTGGTTATTGGCTTCTTCCATGGTAGCCAAAACATATTCTATTGGTACTGAATTGAATTTAACTTTAGACACAGTCAGTTCAGGCATATCAGCTGGAATCATATAATTCCTGTTTTCATATTGTACCCCATGTCCGGAAAAGTAAAATAAGCCAATCACGTTTTTACCTAGTTTTCTTTTAAATTGATTAATTGCGGTATCCATTGTTTGATAACTGGCATTTTTTATAGATATGACATCGATCTCATCAAATCCTAATTTTTTTAGGACAGCAGTCAGATCTTCTGCATCATTCACCGGATTTTTTAACGGTGCAAATTTATAATCAGCGTTACCAATGACTAGGGCAACCATTTTGAATTTTTTGGTTGGAGTTGTTGGAGTCGTTGAAGTCGTTGGTCTTATTTTAAAACCTTTTTGAATACCACTTTCATCATGCTGTTTGACATCATTACAAGCAGATAGTATAAGCATCAAAGCGATGATGAGATTGATAGATAGTATTTTAGCATTCATAAGTTTTTTTCCTCAGACCTGCCAGGTTTTAAAAACATGGCAGGAGTGTTTCCATTTTTTCACTACATTGACTTGCTACGATTTCAGCATTTTTTATTAATAAGTCTTTGATTAGACTACGATATTTGGTAATTTTGTCCATTTTATAATCTCCTCACTGTTCACTATCAGCAAAGGTATTTGAAATTTTTGAATAATCAATTGGTAAGCTCTCTGATTAAACAAACTTTCATAAACTCTGCTACTAATAGCAATATACAGTTGATGTTCAGGTGTTGTCATTTTCAGCCGCAAAAATGAATTCAGCACCTAAATCAGCATAAGCCGTCAATGATGGCATTTTTAACGGCATCATGGATATAGCATTTCCCTTTTGAGTGAAGTACATCTTTTGTAGGGGCAATCCCTTGTGGTTGCCCTTTTTTGTATCTCACCCAAACGAAAAACGTTATAAGTAGGTACGCATAAGTCTTTTCGAGGACCTACTTATATATATTCTACAAACGTCTGTATGGCAGATTGACGATAATCTGGATGTGTGAGAACTTCGCGAATCACACGACTATTATGCTGATAGGCGGCATGAATTTCTTTTTCGGCTGTTTCCAAACCTTGCACATAACACACCCTTTTGCAAATTGGTGTCGCAAAGGGGCAATCTCCCACCTGGACTAGAGAAAAGGCATTAGGGATGGGATTGATAAAGAGCTATTTTCTCTAGTGATTTTTCCATTCCCATCAAAATAAAAAACAATCCTTTTATTATCAGGCATTGCCACCTTAATTTCTGCTAAAGAAAATTTGGTAACCATTTTCATCCTTTCTTTAATTAATAGACTTGTCCATCAATAAAGTTTTAGCTAATAAAAAAAATAGTTAGATTCACAAAACCCTTATTTTCTGACAACTCTAATGTTTGGGTATAAAACTTGATGATCGAGTTATAATAAATTTTTCCGACAAAACCTTAATGATTTTTAGCAAAGGCATTATATCAGATGCGACATAATTATTCCCGTTACTATTTATTTTTATTACTGTGTTGGTGATTTTCCCCGGTTTTTGCCAAACCACAAAATCCCACCGAGTTAATTCAAACAGCGAATGTCATCTTCATTAGTCGGCTTTAGCCGACTTTAGCTGTTAGCCTTAGAATTTATTCTAAGGCGGATAGGGGCACTTGAAGGATGTGTGCATAGAGTAGCACGTATGGACACGGTGTATGAAAGACTCCATGTACGGGTTATGAAACCCAAAAAGGATAAAGGTAATGCCACCTTAACGAAAAATGACAAAATGTGGCGTTTTTCGCCCAAAACTAACCGGATGATAAAAATTCCATCAAGTATGATGAACCAAAATTGTTAACTGATAACTGATAATTGAAAAAAATGGCTATTCTGCGTTTAGCTTGGCGTAATATTTGGCGACATCCACGCTGTAGTGGATTAACAATTGCGGCTATTACCTTTGCCGCCGCTTTATTGGTGTTTATGATCACCCTGCAATTCGGTTCATATGACATGATGGTTGATAATAATTTGAGACTGTTAACAGGGCATTTTCAAGTGCAACGTGCTGGTTATTTGGACAAACCTAAAATGCGTCGCACCATTACCAATGTCCAACTATTAGCCGAAAACTTGCGTAAAATCAATGGGATAGTCGATATAGCGGCGCGGGCTAATGGTTTTGCACTGCTCGCTTCCGAAGAACGAACTTATTAGGTACACATAAATATTTTAACATTTTTGTTTTCTGCTAAAGCACTGATTATTAACGGATTTCTAAAACTAGAAAATGTTAAAATACTTTTGAGTACCTACTTAAATCTGTTGGCTTAAAATACCTGACAGGTTTCGGAAACCTGTCAGATCTGAGAACTTTTATTTTTCTGAGCGCCATAACTTGATCGTTTTATCCCGACTGCCTGACGCAAAAAGTCGTCCATCAGGACTAAAGGTTATCGTATTCACATCATTTTCATGTCCTTTTAAAGTTTGCAATATTTTACCCCGTTGGGGATCCCAAAATTTAATGCTATGATCATGGCTTGCAGAAGCAAGAATGCGCCCATTAGGACTGAAAGTCACCGATAAAACCCAATCTTGGTGTCCGGTTAATGTTTTTTGTAATTGAGCACTGCTAATCTTCCAAAGCTTAATAATACTTGCTGCGCCGCCTGATGCCAAAGTGCGCCCATCGGGGCTAAAAGCGACAGATAACACTTCTTTTTGATGCCCGGTTAACGTGTGTAAGAGCTTGCCAGTATTGACTTCCCAAAGTTTGATGGTACTATCTGCGCTTCCAGAGGCGAGAAGATGACCGTCTGGACTGAAAGCAACTGAATTGACAATATTTTCATGTCCCATCAGGGTTTGTACGGGAACACCGGTACTTAATTCCCATAATTTAATCGTATGATGAGCACCTTCCGCTGCTAACCTCTGTCCACTAGGGCTAAAAGCAATGCTACCCACCCATGTTCCCTCTTCTTTTAAGGTTTTTAGAAGTTGACCGCTACTGATTTTCCACAATTTAATAGTGCTATCGGCACTTCCAGAAGCAAGCAGTAATCCATTAGCACTAAAAGCAATAGACAACACTAAATCTTTATGCCCTGTTAAGGTTCGTAATAGACAACCTGTCTTGACATTCCATAATTTAATGGTATTATCCAAACTACCTGATGCGAGGTATTGTCCATCTGGACTAAAGGCTAAACAACCATCAACGCACACTCCACTTTGATGTCCAAGTAATGAAAATATTTCTTTGCTTGGTAAGGGAACTTTTTGTTCCATTTTTGTTAGCATCGGAGGTACTTGACGTAATGGTGCTTGTAATAAGGCTAAAAAGTGTTCCTTGAGCCATTTTTTTTCTGGTTCAAGATAGGTATGTCTCGTAGATGCCAATTGTTCTTCTAACTTTGCCAAACGTTTTTCATTATAAAAGACATAGCCAAATTCCGTTGTTACAAATACAATAATGGCTACCGTTATCCATTTAACGGAAGCGCGTGTTTTTTTAATCATAGTCATTAGACAATAATTTTTTAAATTTGCTAAAAAACCTGACAAGTTTTTAAAACTTGTCAGATTTATACAACTAAAGAAGTTCAATCACCCATTGGGTGACTAGTGCAGTCGCACGGGCGCATTGATCTTTTCTAGCTTTATTAAATTCAGCACTTTCCTTCGCGATCCATAAATCATAAGTCTTTCCGGTAAACTGCTGTTGAAGGTGCTGGCAAGTAATATCACCATATTCTTTCCGGAAACGCTCAATGAGTTCATTTCCAGATTTAAAATTCTTGGTAAATCTTCCCCACCCAAATCGGTTCCTAGCACGCCCATGTTTACAACTGAGAGCCATTAGTCCACCGGTTAACGCCCCGCATGCACCCGCTCCAGATAATCCGCCGCCACCGGAAAGCCCATGACTGGCTTTAATCGTTTCATCTGTCACCAAACCAACGGTTTCTTTAACCGCTGTCAAGACGCATTGAGAACAACAACCATACTTCAGTTCATAATCAAACGCTATTTTATAGGCTTTTTTTCCAATATCTTCCTTTTCTTCCTTTTTAGGCGTATTTCTCCATTTCATAGCATATCTCCAAATTGAGTTGTTATAGTGTCCATCCTGAAATACCTGTCAAAAGTCCAAAGCTGAAGCTTTTGAGTCCAAACATTTGATTATATATCATTTTAATTATAAAAATCGGATTTTTGATGAGTTAAAAAATTATCTTGACAAGATAGTTTTTTTTAATTAGAATAAACGATGATTATAATTATTCTTAAATTTTGAATTCACACATTTTTAGAAAAAATCCTAATCATGTTGAAAAAACATCTTTAAAATTAAATGGTTATTGGAATCCAAAACGTGAGCGTAGGCAGTATTCCTTCGCAATAGCGAAGGATTTCAATACTTCAACACAAAATAAAGTTAAAATACTTTTTCGTACTAACTGAGGAAAAAAAGCATGTCACAAAAGATTATGTGGACAAAGACCGATGAAGCGCCCATGCTGGCGACTTACTCGTTTCTTCCTATCATCAAAACCTTTACCGAAGGAACTGACATTGATGTTGAAGCCAGAGATATTTCCCTAGCAGGGCGTATCATCGCCAATTTCCCGGAAAACCTGACGGAAGAGCAGAAAATTCCAGACGAATTGACCGCTTTGGGCGAACTGGCTAAGAAACCTGAAGCTAATATCATCAAACTGCCCAACATCAGTGCTTCTATTCCGCAGTTAAAGGCTGCTATTGCAGAATTACAATCTCAGGGCTATGATCTACCTGACTATCCGGAGGCTCCGAAAAGCGATGCCGAGAAGGAAAACAAGGCGAGATATGCCAAAATATTGGGTAGTGCCGTAAACCCTGTTTTGCGTGAAGGTAACTCCGACCGCAGGGCACCTGTTTCGGTCAAGAACTACGCTAAGAAAAATCCACATTCCATGAGTGCCTGGAGTAAAAACTCTAAATCTCACGTTGCCACTATGAGTAGCGGCGATTTTTGCTCCAATGAAAAATCTACCACCGTGACCGCCGCTACCAATGCCAAAATTGAGTTTGTTAGTCAAAATGGCAGCATCACTGTGCTAAAGGAAAAGGTGCCGTTGGAAGCTGGTGAAGTGGTTGATGCTAGCTTTATGAGCAAGAATGCCCTGGTCAAATTCCTTGAAGAGCAGGTGACCAGTGCTAAAACTCAGGACGTGCTGTTTTCCCTGCACATGAAAGCTACCATGATGAAAGTTTCCGATCCCATTATCTTCGGTCACTGCGTCAAGGTATTCTACAAAGACGTGGTTGAAAAACACGCTGAGACCATTAAGGAACTTGGTGTTAATTTCAACAATGGTCTTGGCGACCTTTTCGCTAAGATCGAGAAATTATCGGCTGACAAAAAAGCTGAGATCGAAACAGATATCCAGAATCAGTACAAGAACCGTCCTGCCATTGCTATGGTGAATTCCGACAAAGGTATCACTAACCTACATGTTCCCAGTGATATTATTATTGATGCTTCCATGCCCGCTGCAATTCGTGTAGCTGGTCAGATGTGGGATCCTGATGGCAAGCTGAAAGATACCAAGTTCGTGATCCCTGATCACAGTTATTCGGTACTCTACCAGGCCACCATTGATAACTGCATCGAAAACGGTGCATTGGATCCAGCTACCATGGGCACCGTACCCAATGTGGGCCTGATGGCTAAGAAAGCGGAAGAATATGGTTCTCACCCTACCACGTTTGAAATGCCTGGCAACGGTACCATACGCATTGTTGATACCAACGGCAATACTATCCATGAGCACAATGTAGAAGAGGGTGATATCTGGCGTATGTGTATGGTTAAAGATCTCCCTATCCAGGATTGGGTGAAACTCGCTGTGACCCGTGCTAAGGCGACCGGATGGCTGACGCTCTTCTGGCTAGATGAGCACCGCGCACACCATGTTGAAATCAAAAAGAAGGTAGAACAATACCTGCAAAACCACGACACCAGTGGTCTGGATATCCGTATCATGTCCGTTTATGATGCTGCTAAACTCTCTGTGGAAAGGATGCGGGCTGGTGAAAATACCATCTCCGTTACAGGTAACGTTCTGCGTGACTATAACACCGACCTTTACCCGATCCTCGAAGTGGGCACCAGTGCTAAGATGCTCTCCATCGTGCCACTGATGAATGGTGGCGGTTTATTTGAAACTGGTGCTGGCGGTTCCGCGCCTAAGCACATCCAGCAGTTGCAGCAGGAAAACCATCTTCGTTGGGACTCCCTGGGTGAATTTTTAGCCCTTGCAGCGTCGTTTGAACACCTGGGCAATACATTTAACAATGAAAAGGCGAAAGTTCTGTCCAAAACCCTTGATCAGGCGACAGGTAAGTTCCTAGATGAAAACAAGTCACCCTCGCGCAAGGTGAATGAGCAGGATAACCGGGGTAGTCACTTTTACCTCGCCATGTACTGGGCGCAAGCACTGGCTGAGCAAAGCCAGGATGCTGAACTGAAAGCTCGCTTCGCACCGCTGGCGCAGAATCTGGCGGATAACGAAGCTAAGATCAATCAGGAACTGATCAGTGCTCAGGGCGTAGCAGTCGATATAGGAGGTTACTATCATCCGGATAGTGACAAGAGCTCTGTTGCTATGCATCCCAGTGCAACGCTTAATGCTATACTGGCTTCGTTTGGTTAAGGTAGGTTCAATATAGATGTTCAGATAAATTCAGGCAGTAAAAGGAGAGCAGACACGCAGTTCTGCCCCTACAAAATGTTTTTAGCGAAGATATTGTTTCAAGAAATCCGATTTTTTGAAAAAATCGGATTTCTACACATTGTTAAAAACGGTATTTTAGCTGCATATAAACAGCCCGTTGCACTTCGTTGAAAGATATTCCCCTTTCCCCTGTACCAAATTCATGGTGTTGGTTATCAAAAAGATTCCGTACTGATCATAATCGTTATAAAAAATACTCGTATCTAATAAAAATTTAGGGTATCACGGTTAGAGTGTTTCCAATCCAAGCGAAAGCCACCCCGTTTCATTTTCCAACCATTTTCGTGTTCCTGTCCTTGGGCATCGACAAAAGTATCGTGTTCATAAAATTTGCCATAAACACGATAATGACCTTGATTACCCATTTTTCCACCTTGTCGCACACCAACAATGGCACGCTCGGAACCCTTGCCGACATAAGTTGTTACCAAGTTGCCCTGGCTATTTTTGGTAGATTTAGTAATGATGTTGATAATACCATTGACAGCATTGGCTCCCCATAATGATGCACCAGGACCACGAATGACTTCAATACGTTCTACATCTTCCATCAACAAATCTTGTGTATCCCAATTAACCTCGGAACGCATGGGGCTGTAAACGGTGCGCCCATCAATCATCACTAACAATTTACTTGCCCATTGTTCGTTGAAGCCTCTAGCACTGATAGCCCATTTTCGTGTTTGACTGCCAGATCAATTCCTCGTTTGAATAGGTCTTCACCCAAGATGCAAAAGTGAAAGGGGGCATCATTGCTGCTAAAAACAGTTTCGGGCCATTTAATGAAATAGGAAAAATTGTATAGAAAAACTGATTTTATTTGATACTCTTTTGCAACCGGTAAGTCAGCTTGACTTGAATTCCATCCGCATAAGAATATAATTATAGTTATTCGTAAGTATGGTATATTAAACATAATTAAAACTCGGTTAGGGCAGAAATCCGATTTTTTGGAAAAATTTTTGTCGCCAAAACTAGGCATGAGAAATCATATTTTTTCAAAAATTTGCTTTCTTTCAACATATAAATCATCCAATATTAGCTAATACTTTTGCCAATGTCAATTTTTTTTAGAAACGCATCAATTAAAAATAAACTGAGAGTTATTATACTATTGACAAGTGCTATTGTTTTATCTTTGTCCACAACTGCTTATGTCGTTGGTGACTTATTCGCTTTCCGCCGCGATATGGTTAATAATTTATTCATTTTAGCCGATTTAGTGGGTATCAATAGTATAGCAGGGCTTTTATTTTATGAAAGTGAAACTGTCCAGGAAAACATTGCTGCCTTAAAAGCCAATAAGCATATTATTTTAGCTCATATTTTTTCTAAAGATGGGACCCTATTTGCTAGTTATTTTAGGGAAGGAGTGTCAAAAAAAGTACTGTTTACAAATGTCCATGAACACTATGCACATCACAATTCGATTAAAGATCAGGTTATTAAAGAAATTTCGGTTTTTCATGTTTTTCATGGTGAGTATATAGAAGTATTTAAGCCGATTATTTTTCAAGAAAAATCATTGGGTACCGTTTTTATAAAGTCAGATTTAAAAGCCTTTAATGAACGATTACTTTCGGGGATAATTATTGTTAGTATTGTGTTATCATTTTCGTTATTTCTGGCATTTTTATTGGCATCCCGCTTCCAACAAGTTATCACCAAGCCTATTTACCAATTATTAAAGGTAATAAAAGCTATAGCAGACAATAAAGACTATTCATATCGCGCTCCCAAAACGATAGATGATGAGCTTGGCGTATTAATTGTGGGCTTTAATGATATGCTAAATCAAATCGAAATCCGCAATACCAAATTACAAGAATACCGTGATCATTTAGAAGACATGGTTGCTACTCGCACTGATGAATTAGTCAAACGTACTGATGAATTAGTTAAAAGTTCCGAGCAACTTGCCAAAGCCCGCGATCAAGCGATGGCAGCCAACAAGGCTAAAAGTGCGTTTCTTGCCAATATGAGCCACGAATTACGTACTCCCCTCAATGGCATTTTAGGCTACGCGCAAATTATGAAGCGGGATAAAGATTTTCAGGTAAAACATAAATCAGGCATTACCATAATTCAAAACAGCGGTGAATATTTGTTGACTTTGATTAGCGATATTTTAGATCTGTCGAAAATTGAAGCTGATCGCATTGAACTGTATCCCACCGATTTCCATTTTGGTGATTTTGTGCAAAGTATAGCAGATATATTTCAAATGCGAACGAAGCAGAAAAACATTACTTTTATTTATGAGAAATTATCTCATTTGCCCAATGGCATTCATGCTGATGAAAAAAGATTGCGCCAAATTCTGATAAATCTTTTGAGCAATGCGGTCAAGTTCACGGAAATCGGCGGTGTCAGTTTCAAAATGGGTTATCATCATAGAAATATCCGCTTCCAAGTGGAAGACACTGGTATCGGTATTGCGGCTGATGAAATAGATAAAATATTTAATCCATTTCAACAAGTTGGCGATCAAAGCTTGCAAACTGAAGGCACCGGTTTAGGTTTATCTATAACTAAAAAATTGGTGGAAATTATGGGAGGAAAATTGCATGTTGAAAGCAAATTGGGGAAAGGAAGCACGTTTTGGTTGGCGTTGGATTTACCTGAAGTGGCTGGGTTTGTGAAACCGACTGCGTATAAAGAACCAACCATTGTGGGTTTTGAAGGTGAAAGTCGAAAAATTTTAGTTGTTGATGACAAAGAAGCTAATCGTTTGGTTTTAGCTAATTTATTGGCACCGTTAGGTTTTGAAATTTTTGAAGCCAGTAACGGGCAAGAGTGCATAGATGTTACGTTAGAAGAGAAACCCGATTTAATTTTGACCGATTTAGTCATGCCAATTATGGATGGTTTTGAAGCCACTCGCCAAATTCGACGTATTCCTGAGCTAAGAGATGTGATTATTATTATGATTTCAGCTAGCGTTTTTGAATGCTATAAAGAACAGAGCATAAAAGCGGGTTGTAATGATTTTCTGCCTAAACCGGTTCGCGCTGAAGACTTGTTAAAACAATTGAGCAAATATTTAAAATTGAAGTGGATATATGATGACGATGAAGGTGAATTGCCACCTGAAAAAGATGATTCCACAGAAGATAAAGAATTAGTCGCTCTTTCCAAAAAACAAGCCGAAATTTTGTTTGATTTAGCTATGGCTGGTAATCTTGCTAAAGTGGTGAAAAAAATAGATGAATTTGTCTTGTCTTATCAAGAACTTGAACCTTTTGCACAAAAAATTCGTGAATTAGCGGAAGACTTTGACGAAGAGGCAATTTGTGATTTAATTGAACAGTATATATAACAAACCTGTCAGGTTTTTAATACCTGACAGGTTTTTGGAAGTTATTTACAGTAAATTTTATAGATAATAAATGAATACAAAAACTTGCAAAGGTTCCCTTTTAATTGTAGATGATATGCCTGCTAATATTAGTGTTTTATCTAAATTTTTAGAAGAAGTTGGTTTTGAAATAGCCATTGCCAAAAATGGGGCGCGTGCGATCAAAAAAGCGGAATATGCTAACCCAGATTTGATTTTATTGGATGTGATGATGCCTGTTATGGATGGTTTTGAAGCTTGTAGACTCTTAAAATCTAAGGAAAGCACTAAGGATATTCCCATTATTTTTATGACAGCTTTGGCAGACACGGTTGATAAAATTAAGGGCTTTGATTTAGGAGCGGCTGATTACATCACTAAACCCATTCAACAAGAAGAGGTTCTGGCAAGAATTAATGCCCATATTAATTTACGCCGGTTGCAACAGGAATTGCAAGAACATGCCGCCGAATTGGAACAACGCAATAAACAATTAGAGGCTTTTTCTCACACTGTTGCCCACGATTTGAAAAATCCTTTAAATACGGTTATTGGCTATTCTGAGGAATTAGTGGAAATCTGTACAGAAGATAAATTACTTGATGCTGATTTACTGGAACAACAAAAGCTGGTAGCCAAAGCAGGGCATAAAATGGAAGAGATAATAAATGCATTGCTGTTATTGGCGAAGACTGTCAAATCCACTGATATAGAAATGCAAGCATTAGATATGTTTGCTATTATTCCCCAAGTTCAGCACAGGCTTGCTTATGCACTTAGTGGTTGTCAAGCCGAAATCATTCTGCCCAATTCTTTTCCAACTGCGAGAGGTTATGCGCCTTGGGTAGAAGAAATTTGGGCAAATTACATCAGTAATGCTATAAAATATGGAGGATATCCACCTCGTCTAATCTTGGGGGCTGAACAGCAAGATGATGGTATGATACGCTTTTGGCTTCAAGATAATGGCGAGGGATTATCGAAAGAAGCTCAAGCTAAGTTATTTATCCCTTTTTCCCGCTTGCATCAAGAGCGTGCTGAAGGGCATGGATTGGGTTTATCCATTGTTCAACAAATTGTGGAAAAGTTTGGGGGAGAAGTCGGGGTAGAAAGTCAAATCGGGCAAGGTAGTATGTTTTATTTTACTCTGCCAAGGGCTTAAAAGGGTATTTCTACCCTATATTGCTAGAAACGGTATTTTAGTTGCATATATATAGATCGTTGCACCTCATCAGCAGGCGTATAATTTCCACTCACACTATCACCAAATTCGCGGTGTTGATTATCAAAGAGATTACGCGCTCCTAAACTCATTTCCCATTCTTTTGAGTGCCAACCTAAACGAACATCAAAGCGGGTGTAGTTGGATGCGAGTTGGTTGGGAACGTTGTCAACATAATATAATGCTGTATCCAATTCTAGGTTATAGGGCAAAGTCAATAATGAGCGTATGCTGGCTTGATGGTGAGGATTGTCACCTTCTTCTTGTTCTGAGTAAAAGGAATCCATAGGTGGAACTAATAGTGTGCCCGGTTCAAGATGCAATTGTAAGTCCAAATAGCTGTATGTCGTGATGAGTTTCCAATTATCCCGCACTTGCCAAGAAGCAGCGATTTCTAGCCCATACGCTTCTCCGTACATCTTGTTCATATTTTTAATGAGAATCATCTCAGGGGATATAAACTCTGCAAATTCAAGAATACGCAAATGATTGTACTCATTGTAAAATAGGCTCGTGTCTAACATGAAGCGGTTAGTCAAATTAAAACGATAACCCAATTCATAAGCTAAGACGGTTTCCGATTGATAATCAAGATTACCTTGTATAATTTGTGTTTTGATTTGATCAAGGTCCGCGTTTGAATAATCACGATGAGCCTTTTGTATAATGGCAATTGACGCTGTAGCGGGTAGAATATATTGTATATTTTCATCCGTGCGGGCGGGGCTACGCACCGCTCGTGAGATAGCTGCCCAAACACTATGTTTATTGTTAAGGGTCCACAATAGGCGAGTTGTCGGTTGGATTTCAAAGCCTGAATAGTCATTATGTTCAAACTTGGAGCCGAGGGTGAGTTTTAGTCGCTCTGGTTGTAACATGAATTCGCCCTGCACGAAGGCACTGAATAAGTGATTTTGGCGTTTTTCTGGGAGATAACTCACCGATATTGAATTATCCATGTTATCGTGGCTGTAGCGATAGCCTAAGCCCCAAATATATTCTTGTTTTTCAGAATATTGTAAGCGGTGTTGGAAGTCGATGTCAAAGGTGCCACGATGATCGCCTAGCGTTATTTCATTACGTTTTGTGTGGTCATAATAGGTTTGTAAGCTCATGTCGCCGTTGTCAAGTTGACGTTGCCAACGACCTAATAGGTTGAAACCACTGACTTTAGTTTGATCAATAAAAGGGCTGCCAATGATCAAATCTAATAGCTGTTGTTTGGCAAAGCCTTGATAAATATCACCTTGGAAAGTTAGGTTATCGTCTGTCGTGGTTTCTTGATCAATACGAAAGCCGGCACGTTTCTGATGCCAACGATCTTGTTGATCATTACCAGCGGCATTAAGAAAACTATCATGTTCATAAAATTTACCATATATACGGTAATGAGTGTCATCGTTGAGGGTTCCGCCGTGGCGTACCCCAATGATGGTACGTTCTTCGCCATCACCAAATGTTGTTGTTACTAAATTGCCCTGAGTTTTGTCAGCCGATTTGGTGATTATATTAATGATGCCATTGACCGCATTTGCGCCCCAGAGTGAGGCACCGGGTCCTCGAATCACTTCTATACGATCAACATCTTCTAATAGGGTATCCTGAACATCCCAAAAAACTTCTGAACGCAAGAGGGTATAAACATTGCGCCCATCTATCATGACTAACAATTTACTGGCAAACATGCCATTAAAACCACGCGCACTAATCGCCCAGGTACTAGCATTAATTCGTGCGACTTGAACGCCCGGTACCATTCGCAATGCTTCAGCTAAATGGGTAATGCCAGCACGGCGAATATCTTCTTGGGTAATGACGAATAAGGCGGCTGCGGTGTCGGTTAATTTTTGGAGTTTTCGTGCGGCTAATCCGGCTTTGGGGTTGAAAGTTTCGACTTCGCTTAATTCAGTTAAGGTTAAATTTTTCAACTGTTCAATTAGGGCGCGTCGTTGCAGATCTTTTGCATCAATAGCTGCGAGACAATGTACCATTGTGCTAAATAATATCAAAAAAGATAAAAATTTAATTAATTTCATAATAATGGTTAATTGTTAATTGTTAATTGTTAATTGAAAATCTAAAAATACGATTTCTTTAAGAAATCGTATTTTTCACTCCTTCAACGATGCCGCACTATTTTGGCAACGCGAAGTAAATTACCACTCGCTTGTAACCCTGATTCTTTTAAGGTATCGGGGGCAATATAGAAGCGTATTCGTTTGCGATATTTAAAAAATTGAATCATCCCACCTTGATTAACAAAATCGTCTATATCACTTACTGTGAGAATGGGGCGTTTGCGAATAGAGTTTAAAATGGTTGTAAAATAGCTTGCCTCGGATTGGCTGATAAATAAAATTTGACATATATCAATATTGAGCATGTTATTCAGGCGTTTTACTTTGACGGCATGTTTTTCGACTAGCTCATTTTCTACTGTCACGTCAATTTCCTGTTGAAAAGGATCGTTGCCTAAAATACAAATATTAAAGGGTGCCTGAGAATGGCTAAATGCCGTTTGGGACCATCTAATAAAATTAGCAAAATTGTATAAAAATACAGCTTTGACTTGATATTCTTCGGCTATTGGGGGAGTGGCAAAACTTACGCCACCATGACTTAACATGAATAAAATTATGGTGAGTTGTAGCCATTTAATCATAAATGAATAAAAAATTAAATTTGTTTTAAAAAACATAGTCTTATATATTAATATTGTTTTAAAGTGAACACTAACGAAAGTTGTCTTATTCAAGAAATCCGATTTTTGAAAAAACGTCAAATTACGAGTGCTATAATAACAGTAATAATTTAAAAAATTCAATAGTTCTATAATAAATACCATTTTTTGAAAAAAAGTATTTTTAAACGGGTTCGATTTTTGCAGCCATGCCAGTTGGAATCCAAACCTTCGTTTGGGCATTCCAGAAATACCCTTTTTTGAAAAAAGGGTATTTCTAATAAAAATCTTATGTCTAATCTATCAATTAAAAATAAGCTCCGTTTTATTATTCTTGGTACGAGTGCTGTCGTATTGTTGTTAGCGTCATTCGCTGTCGTTATTGGGGATTTGATTACATTTCGCCGTCAGATGGTGGCTGATTTATTGGTGCTGGCTGATATGGTTGGAACCAATAGCATAGCTGGGCTGACTTTCAATGATAGTCTGACAGTGGAAGAAAATATTGCCGGGTTAAAAGCCAATTCGCATATTGTTTTAGTCCATATTTTTGCTAAAGATGGTACAAAATTTGTGAGTTATGTTAATGAAAAATCACAGCTAGACAATATGGAACGTTATTTTACGACGGTTAACGATTATTACACTTATCATAATATACCTAAACCGGAAAAGGATAACTTTAAAGGAGACTATTTTTGGGAATCGATTCATGTAGATATTTTAAAACCGATTATATTCAAAAATAAAATAATTGGCACTGTTTATATTCAATCAGACATTAAAGCTTTGAAAGATCGTTTGTTTTGGGGGGCAATGCTTGTAGTTGCTGTGATGTTTGTTTCTTTATTATTGGCTTTTGGATTGGCTTCTCGATTGCAGCGTGTTATTACTACCCCTATTTATAATCTGCTCAAAACGATGAAAGCTGTTTCTGAAGATGAAGATTATTCGCACCGTGCTCCAAAAAAGGCTAAGGCTCATGATGAATTGGGTAATCTCGTTGATGGCTTTAATAATATGCTCACCAAGATCGAAATGCGCGATAGGGAACTTAGTCATTATCATGATCGTTTAAGCGAAATGGTTGAACAACGAACGGCTGAATTGCAACGACGAACAACTGAACTTGCACAAGCTCGCGATGAAGCATTGGCTGCTAATAAGGCAAAAAGTGCTTTTTTGGCGAATATGAGCCATGAACTCCGTACACCGTTAAATGGTATTTTAGGCTATGCACAAATTCTGATACGAGATAAAAGTTTAAGTACACATCATAAAGAAGGTGTTGATGTTATTCAACGAAGCGGTGAATATTTATTGACGCTGATTAGCGATATTTTAGATTTATCCAAAGTTGAGGCTGGCAAGCTAGAAATTATGCCGACTGATTTTAATTTTAGCACATTTTTCAATGGTATTGCTGAATTATTTAAAATGCGGGCTTCGCAACGGGAAATCGCTTTTGTTTATAAGGCGGATGCAAACTTACCGACTGCCATTCATGCTGATGAAAAACGATTGCGGCAAATTCTGATTAATTTATTAGGAAATGCGATCAAATTTACGAAACAGGGTACTGTCACTTTTAAAGTCGATTATAATCAGGGGAAAATCTATTTTGGAGTCACAGATACTGGTATTGGCATTGCCAAAGATGAATTAGAACGTATTTTTTTACCTTTTCAGCAATCTGGCGATATCTATCATAAGGCAGAAGGAACCGGATTAGGTTTATCTATTACTAAGAAATTAGTTAATATGATGGGGGGGGAATTGCACGTTGAAAGTGTTTTGGGAGAAGGGAGTACTTTTGGGATAACTTTAAATTTACCTGCTGTGGAAGATAGCCATTTTGTTCAATCTGTTGCTGAAAAACCTGTGATTATTGGTTATAAAATACCTCATGCACAATTAAAATCTTACAAAATTTTGGTTATTGATGATCAGTTGGAAAATCGTATTGTATTGCTAAACCTGTTAACCCCTTTGGGTTTTGAAATGTTGGAAGCGGTTGATGGGATTGATGGAGTTGATAAAGCGCGTGAATGGCACCCCGATTTGATTATTATGGATTTAATGATGCCAAAGATGGATGGTTTTGAAGCGACTAGCCAAATCAGAAAAATTTCTGAATTAAAAGAAGTACCTATTATTGTTGCTTCAGCCAGCGTTTTTGAATATGATCACCAGAAAAGCTTGAAAGCGGGTTGCAATGATTTTATGGATAAGCCTATTAAAGAGGGTGAGTTGTTGGAATTGATGGATAAGTATTTGAATTTACAGTGGATTTATGAAGAATGCTCCGATGGAAAGAACATTTCTGATGTTCAAGAAAAGGAACAAGTATTGCGTGAACCATCAAGTGAACAAGCGTCAATTTTATTCAATCTTGCTATGATGGGCGATATTGCTGGCATTGAGGCATTTGCCGAAGAGCTTGAACAATCTGATGTGCTATTAGCCCCTTTTGCTAAAAAAATCAGTACCTTGGTGAATCATTTTGAACTTGAAAAACTTCAAGAAATCGCACAACAATATATTGGTGAATCTGGGTAAAGTTGCCTATTTAAAAATACGATTTATTTAAAAAATAGTATTTTTCAGCCCTTTAGATATTGAGAATTTGGATAAAGTAACATGAATCTAACAACTTCAGATAAAGATACCATTTTAGTTGTTGATGACATTCCGGAAAATGTGGGTGTTTTATATACTGTTTTAAATCAGCATTTCAAAGTATTAATCGCTAAAAGCGGAAAACAAGCACTTAAAACAATTGAAATGGTTTTAGTTGATTTAATCGTTTTGGATGTGATGATGCCACCTGGGATGTCAGGTTTTGAGGTGTGCAAAATTTTAAAGTCTCAAAAAGAAACTCAGGATATTCCTATTATCTTTATGACAGCTTTGGCAGATACCGTTAATAAACTCAAAGGTTTTGAATTGGGAGCGGCTGATTATGTCACGAAACCCATCCAACAAGACGAAATATTAGCTCGCATCAATGCGCATCTTAAAATTCGCAAACTTCAACTACAATTACAAGCTAAAAATAAACAGTTACAACAACAAGCAGATGAACTTGCAAAACGTAATAACATTATTATTCAGGAAAAACAAAAATCGGATAAATTGCTGTTAAATATATTGCCAATTAGAGTAGCCAATGATTTAAAAGAAACGGGTAAAACTGAGCCAGAGGCATTTGATAATGTTACCGTCTTTTTTTCAGATATTATCGACTTTACTAAAATATCTTCTCAACTTGAAACGCCTGTGTTAATTAGTGAGTTAAACAGTATTTTTACGACGTTTGATAATATTATCGAACTGCATCAATGTGAACGTATTAAAACCATTGGTGATGCTTATCTTGCCGTTTGTGGTATGCCTGAAAAAAATTCTAATCACGCCGAAAATATCATCAATGCAGCAATTGATATTCTCGAATATTTAACAAAGCGCAATCAAAATATGACTCAAGAAAAATGGAAAGTCAGAATTGGTATCCATACAGGCAAAGTCATTGGTGGGGTTGTGGGTATAAAAAAATATATTTATGATGTGTTTGGTGATACTATCAATACTGCTTCAAGAATGGAATCCAATTCTGAACAGATGAAAATTAATATTTCCGACACAACGTATCGGATTGTTAAAGATAAATTTAAAGTCACCCCTAGAGTTCCTTTATCAGTGAAAGGTAAGGGAAAAATGAACATGTATTTTATTGATAATTCCTGATTTGAGTTTGCCTATTGATATTTAAATCCATTAAAAAAATTGATTTTTTTTTAAAATGCTTTATTATGAATAGTTTTAAATTAATGACGTTTTAATTTGCGTTTAGGATAAACTGGAGATATTATGCGAAGAAAACCGATTATCTCGATAGCCATCACACTTTTGTTGGTTTCAATAGGGCAAAGTGTTGTTGTTTCAAGAGATGCTCTTGCTTCTAGCTGTGAAGATACGGAAAGTCTTTTAGAAATGAATAAGTGTGCTAAAGATGCTTATAACACTTCTGAAACACGGCTCAATGAAATGTATAAGAATGTGAAAGAATCGCTTAATTATGCGGAAAAATCGCGATTCAATAATGCACATCGAAAATGGAAATCCTTTCGTGAAAGCTACTGTGAATTTGCTACTTATGCGCTCCGAAATGAGCCTGGGCTTCCTTTTCACAAAAATGACTGCCTTGATCGCATCACCAAGCAATATATCGAAAATTTAGAAAAGTATATGGAAGATTTAGATGTTTAATTTATCTGTTATCAGTAAATATGACTATGTTGGTTGCAAATAGTCAGGTTTTCGTATTTCTTCTAAAACCGAAAAACCAAGTTTTTAAAAACTTGGTTTTTAAAATCTTAACAAATTTGATAATTTGTGTGAAGTATAAACGAACTGATGAGTGAAAAAAATAGGTTATCCCATTTTGAAGTCACTTGTGCCATCCCTAGAACCGGTAGAACCTTTGAAAATTTTTTAACTCATTTGAAAACGCTTGGTGTTAATAAAGAAGAAATAGATAAAATATTAGATATTTCTAAACAAAGTAAGTCGGTTAGTCATGTTGACTTTGATAAAGCTTCTCAATTCCTTCAATATGCAGTACAACAAATGCCTTGCTTTGGTTTATTTGTTGACCGTAAACGAAGTAAACGCCCTTACCGAGTCGGTTTTTTAGGTACGGATTGGATAATAGGTGATGTTTGTGTTCGTATAGAGGGTGAAGAACCTCATAATGGTTCTTCTTTAATTAGATTGGATGAAATTGACTGTGCTGTGGTTGGTTTGGATGAACTTTTAACTGTGACGCAGTATTATTTGCATAATCCCACTTTAGTCACAAAATGGGGAATGTATAATTATAATATAGAAAAACCTACCAATATACGTATCGCTGGCTCCGCACAATTAACTCGTTATAATCCCGTGTTAGGGCAAGACGTTCAAGATATGGTTGGATTTTTTTTGATTTCTAAAGCGAAAACGCTTAAAACAAAACTGTCTTTAAAAAAACAAACTCCCAACTATCCTAGTGATTTCTTAAGCCATTTATCAGAAAATGGTCAACGAGTGTTTGTTAAAGGGCGGTATGCAGGCATTGTGAGTACTGCTTATCCGAATCTCAAAATTATTTCGGTGGAAGATGTAGAAGATGCGGTTATGCAGGCAGAAGCCGGTAGTGTGGGACTTGAGATTGTTCAAACAGGCAATACGTTGAAAAGAAAAGGGTTAATCTTACATGGGGCTCCTTTATTTTTGTCTGAAAGTCTTTATGTCGTTGATTATTATAGATATCTTAAAAATCCTTCACTTCAAAAATTTATCCAGCGTTTAAATCCCGTTGGTTATTTTGATGAACAACGCATAAAACAATTTGCGTTTTGGTATCTTGCTTTAGAAAAAAATTTAGGCAATTTATGGATTAACAAACCTTCTATTGCTGAACTTTTCTGTGATGCCCAGGATCCAAAACATGGCTTACGCCCTTATCGACTCCAAACTCGCTATTGGAAACCCCATGATGTTTACAAGCAAAATGAAGCCGTTGCCCTGGTTTTGGATGCCAAAAATAAATTACAAGCTTATTATGAGATGTATAAATAAAGGGCTACCATTTAACAGTTATTTAAATAGCACCTCGCGTTGAATTGTTGGATAAAAAATGAAATTTTCTATTTTAACTTCTCCCTGGTAGAGCCAACCCCGTTTAGCTTTGATACCAATTTCTGTTGTTCCTGATAATATCATTTCAAATTCAGAATCTGGATTACCGATGAGGTTAAACATAAGTAGTAACCGGGCGATAGTTTGGGCTTCATTTTTACCCACATTGACATCCAACATTTCTTCTGTGAATTTTTCACTGCCCTCCTGACTGGCAGGAAAAAGTATTTCTGCTGGTTGGGTATTGCCTAAATAAATTTCTTTGCCATTACCATCTTTAAAGGTGAGATCAAAGTTAGCATTTTTAAATTTCAATGCTGTTTTAGCGGAGGTGCTAAATTGTACGATAACTTCTGCCCTAAAGTTATTCTCATTTTGTTTGATCTTGATACTCTTTATCGCTTTAATATCAAGCTTGTCAACGATATCAATAGACAGGGCATAGCCTGTTTGTAAAGCAAACAAGTATAAAATGAGAATGACTGCCATTTGTAAAATGGAATAACGCATTCTTAACTCCAATTAAGATTTAACAATTAAGATTTAACAATTAAGAATTAACAATTAACTAAAACGCCAACGTAATGCCACATATCCCCCAATAAAAAAGATTAAGCTGGTACAAAATAGGTACAATAATGGAGGCCATAAATAGCCCATTTCTATATTTCCCCATTTTCTGGGTTTAAAAAACGAACTAACCAAAGAGGTATTTTCTGCTTTGAGCAGGTCCAATTCTCCCCGACTTTTGGGATTGATCTGTAATTTCAAAATGCCCCCTTTTGCATAAGCGTCCGTTGTCAAAATCGCTTCAAAAGCCCATCTTTGCACTGTCACCGCACTTAAAACGTTAGCCATGTAAGATGCTATGGTGTTACCCTGTTCCAAATCTACCAATGGTCTAAGTAAGCCACCAAATAGTAATTGAGGTATCATCAATAAGGGTACTAAAGTGAGGGCGACACGGTAACTGGTTACGATGCAGGATATAAATAAACCCATTGAGGCGGAAGCAAAGGCGGCTATCCACAATATAAGCCCAATTCCTATCGTATGGGTCCAGGATAATTCCAATAAAAATGGCACAACCATTATAGCGAGCAAGCTAGTTTGTAAGCCTAAAACGACACTTAAAACAAAAATTTTCGCCGCTAAATAGGGAGAAATAAATAAATAAGAGCGACTTTCTCTTTTTAAAACAGGTTGCTCGGTGACAATTTCCTTGCAAGAGCCCATGATACCAAACCAAATACTTGCCGCGACTAACAAGAAATAAACACTACCTCGCCGCATACTGGCTATATCGCTAATCAGTTGCATATCGCCCATTAATTTTTGTAAGGTGATATGAGACAGTGGCACATTTTTGCGATTAAAAAACGGTTTGATTTCTTGTTCTATATAATCATGTCGCAAGGTTTCATCCATTTTATGAGCCAGAAATTTGGCATATCGGTGCAATTTGTCAATATGAACCGGTTTATGAGCCTGTTCTAACGGTTCTTTCATGACACCAAAATAATAGAGTATCCGCGCCGCTTCATCAAAGCTTTGTTTATCCCGATCAAAATTATAAAACGCGCCAATAATCAGAATGGCAATAAGTGGCACTTGAAGAATTATTAATGAAAGATTAAGTTTATCAGCAAAAATAACTCTAAAATTTCGTTGTATTAGAACTATCCATTGCGACAGTAATAATCTAAAAGTGGTTTTCGGAAAACGTTGGGACATTTGATGGCAATTAACCTGTTAGCTGCAAGAAATACGATTTTTAAAAAAATCGTATTTCTGATGGCAATTAACCATTAACCATTAAAAAACATTAATCCTGAACATGACAAGCAGTCGATTGTAATACGTAAATAGGAGATAAACGTTTTGCAGGAGGAATACTAGCGTTTAATGCTAATCCGACATTGCGCGAAACACTAATATCTATTTTGAAATCAGCCAGAGACAATAAGTCTTTATCTGGGAATTTACGAACCTCCTCTATGCGGTCGCATTTAAACCAACTCACAATATGAGAAGACGAATCCTCTAAAGGTTCAATGACATGAACATTAGGCTGCTCAACAAAAGGACATGGAAGATCAGTGTTAAAATTCGAGTTATCATTCCATTCAGAGACTCTTATCCTAAACGGTACTTTTTTGCCTAAACCAGCGTACTCTTTGCACTCATTGTTTATCCGACTTTCTGAGTAGTAAATATACATCCAAAACGGTTGTCCTGATTCAGGAAATGTATGTGGACGATAGGATTTACTACGTGAATACGCAAAACTGAAGTAAGGCATACAAGAATTGATCCACTCATCTCTCATTGCCTGAATCCAATCCCCACAAGGGGCGGTTGTGTAAATAAATGAATTCATTGATTATATACTCAAAGTTAGTTAAGTAGGGGCAATCCCTTGTGCTTGCCCTTCGTTGTTATATTTCTTTAATATAAAAAAAACTAAGATAAAGATAATGCCAATGGCATTATCAAATGAAATTGCTCTTTCATTTGTCTCCGTTCAAAAGATTCAGTCACCTGATTACTATAATACGAATTATCTAAAATTTCTAGTAAATATTCAGCAGGATTTCGATCCGCACACGAAGTTCCAGTGACTGATTCAAAATATTTTGTCGCTTCGCGACTCCATCCATAGTAAGCTACCGTACCGTCATGATTCATCAACAATAAATTATCAAAACGTTCATAAGTATCACGACTGGGCTGGTGTATAGTCGCAATCGTGGTTAACTCATCCAGTTGTGTGATAGATTGTAACAATCTCACAATTTTATCGGCATCGACTGAAGACAATCCTGATGTTGGTTCATCTAACAATAAAATCAAGGGCATCGCGATCAATTCATGAGCTAAATTTGCTCTTTTTCGTTCACCACCGCTTAAACCGCGAATGCCAGATTCTGAAGATCCGATGACAGTATTTAAGAATTTATTTAACCGTGCTTTATTAAAACCCAAATTTTGACAAGTTTGACGAATAATATGTTCTCGTATTTCCTGAGTTAAACCAATAAATTGTAATTTCAAACAATAATTTAAAGATTGATAAACGGTTAACTCAGGGATCATCATATCATCTTGTGGCAAATAACCTAATCCTTCTCGCACTTGACTATAATTATGATGAACATTAATAGGTTGTTTATCTCTCATCACAAAAACTTGGCCAGTTGTCGGGGTACGATAACCATTGACCAAATCAAGTAATGTGCTTTTTCCACAACCGGCAGGACCCATAATTGCCGTCATTGTGCCCTGTTTTGCACGTATATAAGCCCCTTTGCAAATCCATTCTTTTTTTAACGGTTTATAATATAAAGCAGTGGTTTCTAATCCAACGCGGGGTCGCCCTCGAAACAATTGAGCATCAATACCAACCGGTGTTTGACCTAATTTTATCTCATTATGACTCGTCGTTTTTTGGATAATTTCTGCCCATGTTTTTTTAGGCAATCGACGACCATCCAGGAAAGTACCCGCTTTAGAATTTAGATCATGAATAAATAGGCGATCTCGAACCCTTTTTAGAATAGCATGTTTTTTCGCAATGCCAGGCACTTCTACTGTCGTTAAGCGAATATCACAAGCCCGACTGCTACCAATTAAAATTTCAAAATCCCCACTGAGACCAACAGATTTATCACTTTTGCCCATCTCAGTTATCAGTTATCAGTAATGTATGTAAATGAGATAAGTTGTTAAAATTTGTTGGGCGACAGAAATTGGTAAGAATTCTTTAAACGGCTGAAATTTGGATTTTTATGTAGGGTGGGCAAGTCTTTTTTTGCCCACCAACAGTTAAAAAAAAGTCCAAAATTTACCCGTTAGTAGTATACGTTTCAATCCGATTTCTAGAAACTTCGTTCTTGTGGAAATGTTATTTTTTGGAAAGTCCCATGAGTTGACGTTCCTTCTCAATTAAATAATTAAGAATTATCATCTGTCTTTTCCCTCCGCCTAAACGGTATTTACCATTAACAATGATGGAGGGTACACTTCTGACCCCATACGTTTTGGTTAGAAACCTAGCCCGCTTCATTTTAGCCTCAACCCCAAAGGAGTTATAAGTATCAGTAAAGTCCTCTTCACTCACACCATACTGAGCAAAAAAATCCTGTACTGCCTTTACGCTGTTCCTTAACCGAGGTTTTTTGTCATGTACCGCTTCAAAAAGAGGCGTGTGGACTTGATTGAGAATACCTAACGCCTCTGCCACGTAGTAGGCTTTTACTAACGGTCTCCACCTATTTTTAGCACCAAAGACAGCCGGCATCTGTATAAACTCCACATAATCCGGCGTTTTTTCATGCCAGTCCTTCAAATAATCTCTATCAAAGTAATAACAATGTGGACAGGTGTACCAAAACAATTCGACCACTTCCACTTTATCTGAAGTGCTAGTTGGCTGTGGAGGATCGATTAAATCATATTGCCCGGCATAAGGATCATTGGTAACTTCATTAGCCCCCCCATGTATCGGAAGTAAAAAGAGACTGCTTGTGGTTAGGCAAGCCAGTATTAATCTTGCGGTTGTCGATAATTTCATGAGTGATTGATACCTATATTCATGATGGGTTTTAGATCTGACAGGTTTTTTTAACCTGTCAGTTCTGTTGTTATATAAAAAACCGAAAGTTTGACCGTGCCTAGTATAAGCCTTGCATATAATTTGTCACCGCATGCATTTCCTCATCAGACATTTTTGAGGCTATATCACGCATAATGGCAGCATTACCTTCAGGTTTGCGTATTTCAGTTTTGTAATCCTTCAATTGCTTTTCGCTATATTGAGCATGTTGCCCATTTACAGCGGGATATTTAGCTGCAGGATTACCTTTACCCTGAGGACCATGGCATGCTATACAGGCAGGTACCCCGGTTTCTTTATTGCCACCACGATAAAATTTTTCGCCTGACTTAACCAAATCTGGATCGGCTGAACCGATTTTATTGGTTTGGCTAGAAAAATAGGCTGCCAAATCAAGCATGTCTTGTTCACTTAGTGGCAATGCCATAGGAAACATTGTTGGATCTTGACGGTTCATTGATTTGAAAGCATTTAATTGTTGGACAATATAGCTAGTATGTTGTCCTGCCAGTTTTGGCCATAATGGGTTAAAACTATTACCATCAGCACCGTGACAAGATGCACAAAGAAGCGATTTGGTTTTTCCAGCCGCCGCATCACCTGTTAAATCAGCATTTGTCGCGTAAACGACTGAAGTGCTTAAAGTTAAAATACTCAGAGCGAGTGTTAATTTTTTCATTCGCAAGTCCATAAGTTAAAACGAATAATAAAAATGAAATATTATACCGAAAAATAATAAATTGTAAACGGTAATCACTAATAACTGATCACTGAATGCCCTAACTTTTCCACCATGACACGTCTAACTCACCTTTTATCTTTTGAACTCGCTTGCTGAGTTTGTTAAAAAAGTGATAGCCTGTTTCCTTTTCCACTTCTTTAACTGACATCACGTAATTCCATAATTGGTTAGCTTTGACGTTCTCGTTAGGCAAAATAAACCCGATACAACGTTTATGTTTGAAGGAATAAACGACTTTGTAAAAACTTTTTGGAACTGGAATATCATTAATATATTCCGGTTTGTCATCATACAATGGACCAGTAGTAATGGCTAATTTACCTTTAGTCTGCGTCCAACCTCGAATAACCCCTTCCAGACTTCCCCATGCCTGGCGATTCAATTTAGGATTTTGCAACACAATATTTGACATCAAAAACGTTTCATTGTTGCTATGACGACTAAAATCAATTGCCGCATTTGGTGCCAGGTGACCTTTATCATAACCGGTGTTCCTAAAATCACCTGGTTGAACCCGGTATTTTTCGGGTATATCAAGGTCCGCTTCAAAACAATCACCTCTATCTACATCAACCCCAATAGAATGTTTGGAGATAATGTATGCTGACCATAATGCCGCCTTGTATTGATAGCTATAACCAATACTATAACCATCACGATCAAGCGCCTTATCTGTTTTGCACGGTTCACCCAATTTTCTATGGTTCCGCAATGCAAATATCCAAGTATAGGTTTGATGGCGGTTAGGCCACAAATAAGCAGAAAATACATAATGTGCGCCTGCCCCAGCAATCGCGCTACCTACACCAACTAAAATACATTTTTCCATTATCACCTACTTTTATTCACTAAAAAATACTATTTATAAAATAATTATAATTTTAATTCTTAATTTAGTTTTAATTTGAAAATATCAAGTTAAAACTAATAAGATTAAGAATTAGAATAAGATAATAAAAAGTTGTAACTGATAACTTATAATCAATAACAGAAATCAAGCTTCATAACGTGGTAGCAATTGAATCGTATCATTCATCCAAATATTCACAGCCTCCTGTAATGATTGTCGCATGTGTTTTTCCCATTCTTCTTGAGTCACGTTCAATGCTTCACGCACATCAGCTGTGAATGTATCACGCTGTGTCAGTTCTACTCCCTGGTTAATGGCAAAATCAATTCCCAATCCACCGAAGGCACCAATGGCAGTTCCTATCGGACCCCCTAAAGTGCCTATTGCACCACCAGCACCAACAAGCACTGCTTTAGATACAAAGGGAGCGGCTAACTTAGCAAAAATACTTTTACTGGCAGCACCAGCAACTGCTTTAGTTGCTACACCTTTAGCCGCCGTACCAGCTACCGTTTTACCCACCGCAGCACCACCTACTGCGAGTGCAGCCCCCATGGCTGCTCCTTTTGGACCCTTTTCATATTCTGCCATATTGATTTTATTAAATTGGCTTTCCCAATCTAACACAAGCACCGTATTTTCCGCAGAGGGCATTTCAAGATGAGTTGTATATTTTGACACAAATGCTTGAAAATCTGTTTGCATTTTTGATAAGACATTAACATAATCACTATGTGTCGTTTGCAATGCGGAACGATAGACTGCCTGTAATTGGGGATCCGTCACTTCTGGACGCAGCACAATATTTTCATAATGCTTATGCAAATATTTTTCAACGTCATACGACACAGCTTCCGAAACACTGGTTGCTTCAGTACTAAATACATGTCGTGTGGCAGAAGTCGTCGCTTCCCACAAAATTTTATAGGTTGTCGTATAAGCAAAATACCAATCAGCAAATCGGTCAATACGTTCACGCAGACTATCAAATACAATAGTCAGTGCCTGGTGTAATTGTGTTTCTGTTTGTACCAATAATTGACTTCTCGCTTTTTCTAAATGAGCAACCTGTTGATTGACAAACTGTGAATAGTCTTGTGCATCAGCAATGACTCGTACTTTTTTTCCTTCTTTATTCTTATATACTAAAGTCACTTGGGGGCGTACTTGGGATCGTATACCTGTTTTCACCATCGACTCATCTAAATGCACCGCTTTATCCTGAGCCAAGCGCATTAAAAGGCTATCATACCATTGCCGCCCAAACGTGAGGGCTACAAATACCAATACAATAATAATGAACATCCATATAAAGGATGAAAACAGTCGCGCCAAACAGCCACGTTTGGGAGGGGGTATTACGGGAGGCAACTGATTAACGGTGGAAATATATTCCCCGGCTTCTATGGAAGAAAGTTGATCGTTAGTTTTCATTTTTAGTTGGGGGAATGGGGAATTTATACCATTTTTTCAAAAAATGGACTTGCCTGTTTTTAAAATCGATGAATATAAGATAAATCCAAACTCACATCAACCGCTTCATCATTTAAACCAAAGGTGACAGCGGATTGTAGAAAACGTTTTCTATCTAACGCATAGATTATACCCGTTTCAAACAACATAGGCTCACGGGCAGAGCCTAGTATTTTGACATTATCGTGTTTCGTATCCGTTTGGTAAATGCCTAATAATTGACTAAATCCGGCTAATTGATAATTAATAGAAAATCCCATTCCAAAGCGATAAGTTAAACTATCGCCCGGTGATACCCGTACTCCATCATTGAAAGTATTAGCCAAAGTATGTGTATAAGCCATACCCCCAAACAAGGTTGCCGGGTCATAAGTTCTTACCAGGGTTAAACCGGTCGTGATACGCCAATGCCCACTACCAAGCGGAACGTGATCAGAGTCGGTAGGATTGGGTTCATGACCCGTTGGGGCAGTGACATTGAATAATCCAATCATATCCGGAAAATTTTTATCCTCCTTTCTTAGGAGATAACTAAAACCAGCTCGGATATCGCTGATACCTAGGGCATTGTTTTTATTAAAATCAGAATCTGATGATGATGTTTGCTCCGCCCAACTGAGGGGAAGATTAATAAAAGCTTCTAATCTATTCGTGAATCCGTAATGATATGCGAAGGGAAATGTTAGGGTACGTTGACGCACCCCATTAGCTAAATCATTGGAGTAGTTCAGGGCAAATTCTATTTCTTGTTCACCCGCTTCTAACAACACCGCCGTTTTTTGTAAAAGGAGTCGTCGCAATTTTTCATCATCTTTTTCACCTACCGTTTCCGGGGAAGTACTTTCAGAGCTACCCGGTTGTGGTATCCCTCCCAAACCTTTTCCTTGTAAATTATCCCAGGTGGAAATCCAGTTTTCTGAAAAAATAGATTTTTTTGACTTGATGGTGGAAATGTTTTTTATATCTACTAATTGTAGAGTGAATTCACCCAAATTTTGAGATTGCAAAAAAATCACGCCATCTTGTGTACTATTCAAAGTACCAATGAGCCGTTCACCTGAATATAGCTCAACCATCACCGGCTGAACCACACGCAGTCGTAATATTTGCGAACGTTTCATATCTAATGTCGTTTGATAGGGCGTTGCAAAGGTGCAAATCCTGGATGACAAATGGACAAAATGACCGCTAATGCGATCACCATTATTAAGATGTATCTCATCTGCATAAATATGATGAGATAGGAAAAATACTAAAAATAATATTTTACGCCTGAGTTCCTGATAGTGAGTCATGATTAGGCATTTTTAAAGTAAGGATTGAAGAAATAGTATTTCTTTTAGTCTGAAAATTATACTATTAAATGTTCTGAACATTAAAGAAATCCGATTTTTTTAAAAATCGGATTTCTAGCGAGAAATTTTATAAACCCAATATTACCCGAAATGATTCCCCTTCATCAATAAAATCAATATTTCTATTCAATTCTTTTGCTTCACGATACACCATTGGTAATCCCCTTCCTAGTTTATCCATATAGCCTAAGTTTTCCATAAAGCGTACTAATAGTGGATTGCGGGCGTAGCTGGTGCCAACAATCAGTTTTTCCACACTGACAGTATTGGGAAGCCTACCTGGGCTTATAAACTCAATTCGATCTTGAAATAGAAATACGCGGATTTGTGAGCCGGTGATACTGTAATTTCGATGCACACAGGCATTGACGAGCAATTCGCGGAAAATTTTATCGGAATAGTGAGGAGCTTCTATTCTTTTTGTTCCTTGCAATGTTGAGGCGATGGGTAGGTTGGCTTTAATGGCTGCTAATGTATTATCCACTTGCCTGGGTAAATTGCCACCCAAAAATTTTTTATCTCGCAAATCGCCATTGATTTCATTTCCCTTGAAATGGGCAAAAGTGATACCTGCCTGGGGTAGGGAGCGTTCTGGCGCAATACCAAATATCAACAGCCCACCAACTGTGGTACATGCCTGTTTTCCTAAAATATTGCTGGCTTGGAGCAAACGTCGTTTTTCAGATTCGCTTTCTTCGGTAAAGTGAATTTGATAGCGGGTAAAATAATCTGCCATTTCAGAATAATTTAAATTTTTTTCACTAACCGAATTTAATTCAATCAGATCATAATGAAATAGCCCTGATGCTTGAAATAGGAGAATCAGTTCTTCACGCGAAGCGATTCGTTTGGTTGAGCCTACTCGGATATAGTAGCGATTTTGGGAAGTATAATAAGGGCGATCAACTCCCTTTGGGATGGTAATACGCGCAACTCTTTGTTTTTCAAAGATATTTTCTTGATAATGTAGATTGATGGGCGGAATAACACCGGTTCGCCCAATATTCATTATATCTTCTTCAAAAGAACGCGATAATCCGGTTATTTTTCGATCATCACCAACACCTAGCCAGATTTCACCTCCTTCAGCATTGGCAAAAGCCACTATTTCTTCCGCTAAATTTTTAGAAGAAACTTGCTGAGTTTTAAATTCTATATATTGGTTTTCAGTTTCAGGAATATTTATCATGATTTTTGATAAAACGAATTTTTTAATTAAAAGGTAGTGGTGGGTTTCCTACCCACCCTACAATTTTCCCGATCTTTTAGGGCTGTTAGAAATCCAATTTGTGTAAAAAATCGAATTTCTTTTAATCGCTAAATTATAACTTATCCGGATCTATTCCGAGTTTTCGCAACTGTTCAGCCATTTTGGCTGCATTTTGTTGCGCCAATTCTTTTTCTTGACGCTCCTGCTCGGCTCGCTGCAACGCCAATTCTTTTTCACGACGTTCTTGCTCGGCTCGCTGCAACGCCAATTCTTTTTCTTGACGCTCTTGCTCCTTTTCCAGCAACACCTTTTTATAATCAGGAAAAACAAATTTTTCATACACCGGATCACACGCCATTTCTTTTTGCTCAGGGCGACGATGTAAATCTT
>Ga0190358_1000022_pt1 | contig 69605 bp, 60 predicted proteins | sample 48721812_MG_FD_161666 | JGI IMG/M metagenome (GOLD analysis project Ga0190358, IMG submission 161666) | Hydrothermal vent microbial mat bacterial communities from Southern Trench, Guaymas Basin, Mexico - 4872-18-1-2_MG | ecosystem: Environmental > Aquatic > Marine > Hydrothermal vents >... | reverse complement strand
GCGAGAAGGGGGGGCTAAGGTTAATAAAATTTCGTCACTGCCTAGCGTTTGCGAAACAATACGTTGTGGAGGAGCTGGAATAGTTAAGCTATTACCAATGGCATCGCGTATTTGGCGGGGAAATGAAACGGTATTTATTTGAGTCTGGGTAGTGGGTGTTTTGGTAGCCGCTGGTGCTTCGGGCTTTGTATTCAAAAAGGTTAGTAGTTCAATAGCACCTAGCATTATTATTACCAATCCAATGATTAATAATATAAAAACGATAAGGCTTTGATTTTTGAGTGCATTCATGATTATATCCTGGGTGCTTTCTCGTTCCCACGCGCCGGCGTGGGAATGCAGTGACGACGCGCCAGCGTCGCAGCTCGTAAAACGGGACCGCAGGCGCGTCCAGAATGGGTTCCCACGCTGGCGCGTAGGAACCAGAAAACGATACAATTCTTGTAGTTCCCTGTTTGTGATAATGATAAAATTCACAATGTTACTGCGTTTCACAATTACTTCGTTTCACAATTAAAAACAATGTCTTCTTATCCTACTGAAAAATTACAAAAAGTCTTAGCAAGAGCCGGTTTAAGTTCACGGCGGCAAATTGAAACCTGGATTAAAAGCGGGCGGGTACAAGTCAATCGGCGCACGGCAACTATTGGTGATCGTGTTAGTCTGACGGATGATATTCGCGTTGATGAACGTAAAATCAGTCTATCTGCTTTACAACCACCTCCCCAACAGGTGTTATGTTATCACAAACCGGTTGGTGAAGTTTGTACACGTCAGGACCCTGAAGGGCGTACCACTGTATTTAAACGTTTGCCTCCGCCCGAACAGGGGCGTTGGATTAGTATTGGGCGGTTAGATTTGAATACCGCGGGTTTGTTATTATTGACAACCGATGGTGATTTGGCACATCGTTTGATGCATCCATCTTATACTATTGAGCGTGAATACGCGGTGCGTATTCTTGGCGCAGTGAATGATGAAATGCTTAAACGCTTGCGCGATGGAGTATTGCTTGATGATGGCAAGGCATCTTTTAAGCGTATCGTTGAAGCTGGGGGACGCGGTGCCAATCATTGGTATCATGTTATGCTTAGTGAAGGACGCAAACATGAAGTCCGGCGCCTATGGGAATCACAGGGGGTGGTAGTGAGTCGCTTGATTAGAATACGTTTTGGTCCCATACTTCTACCTCCAGGTTTGCGTCGTGGTCATTTTGTTGAACTTGATGTTAAGGATCAACAGGCTTTATCGCAGATTGTTGATTTAAAGGTATCCCGCCGCTCCAAGAAACCCAGTTTTGTCAAAGGTAGTGCTAGAATAAAAAGGTAGTTTCCGAAAAAACTTGTCAGGTTTGAGTAAGTACGCAAAAGTTTTTTAACATTTTCTATTTTAAAAATCCGTTAATAATCAATGCTTTAGTATAAAAACCTGTTAAAATATTTATGTGTACCTACTTATATATAGATGTTCAGAAAAATAAATTTTTTAGAAACCAAGGAGCGATAAGAAACTTGGTTTCTTTTTTGTGAAACGATGAAGTAAATTATTTATCTGAAAAACGATATTAAAAAAACGGTTTTTTAAATTCCATTCTATGCGTCATTTTTTCCTAAAATTTCACCATCCGACGTAAAGGAGTATAACTGATGGCTTTCCGCCCACGCAATTTGGCACAATTCAATCATAAAGGAGAACATTTAATGGCTCATAAACCTAATACGACCATTTCTGACACGAATCAACCGGAAAAAACGCGTGTCGTTTCTGCTAAACCACTAGGCGATAGTCAAGGTAAAAAACCTGTACACCGTTCAGCCAAAATTAATACCGGGGTACTTGATAGAAGATTGCGAGTCGCTGAGGCTAGTTTACAAGATGATCCGAATGCTGGCAATCAAGATTTTTCAGAGGGCATAGCGGCTAGCCTTGGCAATGTGGATAAAATTCGCGATATTTTGTTTGGGGGACAGATGCGCGATTATGATAAGCGTTTCAAACGCCTTGAAGAGCGCTTCAATCAAGAAAATATGCACTTCCGTGAGGACATGTTTCAACGCCTTAAGGTGCTTGAAGAGCGCATGGATGGTGAAATTGATAGTTTGAGCGAAAAGGCAAAGATGGAACGCCAGGAACGTTTGTCCACAATAGCTGATTTGGAGCATGAAATCAAGGGGCTGAAAAATGAACTGAATAACCGTATCACACAGTTGGATGATCAGTTCAGCAAGGATCTGAAGAATCTCCGTCAACAAACACATAATAAGATACAGGAATTAGCACTACAAATGCGTCAGCAAAATGACAGTGTTGTTGGTTTACTTAATCAGGAAGTTGCCCTACTTCAAGAAGAAAAAGTGAACCGTGCTGATTTAGCTTCATTTTTCAATGAGTTAGCAATGCGTTTGCAGAGGGGCTTTGAAGGAACACCGTTTGAAGAATCTCCTGAATAATTGTTAATGGTTAATAGTTAAAAGAGTGTTATCAATTTGATGTATGTTGGAATCCAAAGCTTTAGCTTTGGCACCGGTACCTTAAGCTTTGGACTCCATATTAATAATTAACAATTAACAACATGGATGAATTTGAACAATTAACTTCTCTTTTAGGTGGTAATGATACAAATCGCCTGAGTCGTTTGGAAAGGCGTTTGGATGATGCTTATCAGCGTAGCCAGGAAATGGCAGCGATTTTACCGGCGGCTTTACGGACTTTGCCCGATCAGGCAGATTTTATTTCTGCTCTACAATCTTCGGTGGATACTTGTCTTAAAGAATCCCTGCTAGCAGATCCACATAGCTTTGTGAAGGCAATTTTGCCTGTCGAAATGCCGGTGCTACGTAAAATTGTAGCGAATGCCCTTAAACAAACTCACGCCAGTTTACAAACACACAAAACACAACTTAATCAAATCAAGGTATCTATTAGTCAGCTTGAAAAAATTCAGGGTGAGCATAACCGACAATTAAATTATTTAGTCAAGCGATTTGATGAACTTGAACAAAAAAATACGAATCAATTTAAACAGTTAAAAGATTCTTTGTCAAGACAATTAGATGATTTAGAAAGCTATTTTGAGCAATTGGAAAAAGCACACGTTAATCAATTGGTGCAATTAGATAATATCAATAAGCTTATGGATAGCCGTTTTGATAAGGCACTAGCCGAACAACAGGCACAATCTCGTTTGCTCAATAAACAGATCAAAGGTGCTTTTCAAAAACTGAAAATAGAAATTGATACGGTAAGTCAACAGGTTAATCATTTTGAACAAACACAAGAAGTTAATCAGCTTGTGAAGCGTTCTGAAAAACTTGAACAAGCTATAGAGCATTGTAATGAATTAGCTAATCGGATTGCGGATCCAAGCAAACGAACACGGGATGTGGCGAGTGTTTTACCTGATGCGATTCGACTGGCGGCTGCTGGTTCAATTGAGTCACCGTCAATTGTGGCTGATTCAATTGAATCACAGGTTGTCGTGTATGAAGAGAAAGAGTTGGCGGATTCTTTAAAAGAGCCTGTCGAATTTTGTATTCAACAGTCTATTAGCCAGGATGCTCAAAATTTTGCTAATGCTTTATTTCCAGTGATGGGTCCAGCGATTCGTAAATCAATTAATGAAACGTTTAAAGTCATTGTACAGCGTATTAATCATACTTTGGAGGAAAGTTTCTCTCCAAAAGGTTTAGCCTGGCGCTTACAGTCTCTACGCACTGGGCAGCCTTTTTCAGATATTGTTTTACAAAATACGTTGATTTATCAAGTCGAACAAGTGTTTTTAATTCATAAAGATACTGGGTTGTTAATTCAACATTTGCATCAGGAAAATATAGAAATCGGTGATAGTGATGCCGTATCAGCTATGTTTACTGCAATACAAGATTTTATCCGTGATTCTTTTGTGGGTAGTGATGCTGATCAAAAAAACCTTAATACCGTTGAGATGGGTGAACGTACCGTTTGGCTTGAACATGGTCCTTATGCGGTGTTAGCTTGTGTTATTCGTGGTAATGCGCCGATGAGTTTTAGAAATGTCATGCAAACGTTGTTGGAAAACATGCATGCACACCATGGTTCGTTATTGCAACAATTTTCGGGTGATTCTCAATCGCTTCAATCTTGTATTCCACTGTTACAAAAAGCGATACAGGTTAAAAAGAAATTAGAAACGACGAATTGGCGTTTACAATTAATTCGATTAGGGGGAGTTTTAATAGTGGTTTCGTTGCCCTTATTGGTATGGGGATATTATTCTTTTAAACATCAACAACGCTTAACTGAGTATATTAATGTTTTGCACGATACCCCAGGTATTATGGTGGCTTCTAGCGAAAAACGGGATGGAAAGTTAGTGATTTATGGTTTGCGTGATCCGTTAGCCGATGAGCCACAAAGGATAGCGGGTCGCTTTGAATTAGATGATGATGTTGTTTTTAAAGAAAAAGCTTATCAAGACTTAAATCCGAAATTTGTGGAAATCAGGCTACAACGTTGGTTAAAACCGCCAAATACGGTGCAAATGTTTTTAAAAGGGACAATCTTGTATTTGAAGGGATATGCAGATCAGGTTTGGATAGATAAAGTTAATAGTAGTGTTGGTATAATGGCAGGATTTACCCAGGTTATCACTGATGAATTGGTTAATACTCAGATGCAATTTCAAGTTTATGTGAAAGCTTTAAATGATGCGCCCGGTATTATTGTGTTATCTAGTCATGTTAAAAATGGCGAGCAATTGGTGACGGGTATGCGTGATCCTTTAGCTGAGGCACCTGAAAAAATTGCCAAGCGGATGCAAATCAGTAATGTTGTGATGCGTTGGAGTCCCTATCAGGATTTAACGCCTTTGTTTGTTGAAAAACGTGCGCGTTTACGTCTTGGACCTCCATCGACGGTATCTTTGCGTTTACAGGGAGATATTTTATATTTAAGTGGTTATGCACCCCAGGCGTGGATTGATAAAGCGATTAATAGTATCAATATGGTTGCGGGTATTAATCAATTAGAAATAAATGAATTAATGAATATTGATCAATTTCTATTGGCAAAAGCTGAGACGCAATTGATACCACCTGATAATGTAAGTTTGATAGTGCATAATCAGATATTAAAGGTAAAGGGCTATGTTGATTCGGTTACTTTTCAGGGATTACAAGAGCGCATAGCGCAATTTCAAGAGTCACAGACGGAGTTGGCTGGTATAGAAATGAGTGAATTGGTGAATGTTGAACTTGAAATTCGTCATCTGATACAGCGTATTGAAAAAAAGGTTATCTATTTTGCTCAAGGTAGTACCGGGTTAAATTCAGAACAAAAAACAGCATTGCAAAAATTATACATAGATATGCAAAAATTGCAAAAATTATTGCTTTTCAAGCAAAATTTACATCAAGCAATACGTTTACAGATTATTGGAAACACGGATGGTATTGGTACAGAGCTTTATAATCGACAACTTGGACTCAAACGTGCTTCGATTGTATATAACGGGTTAAATGCTCACGGCATGAAAAAAGATCAGATGGAAATGACTCTTCCCTCAAAGGTACGTTTTGGTGCGACGGAACCTAATCCACGTTATAGAAATGTTAGTTTTCGGGTGATTATGCGAATGAAAAATGAATGATGGGGAATAGGGAGCAGGGAATATGCTGAGTACAAAATGATTCTTAAGTCATTTAGAAATCCGATTTTTGGGAAAAATCGGATTTTTTATGAACTTAATGTCAGACAAATAGGTAAACGGCTGTTAGTCACGTTCTCGAATATCTGGAAAACTTAGGAGATAAAAAGATGAGTGATTCTTATGAAGTTGAAAATAACGGAATTGATGGGGAGGATCCAATGGGTTCATTGAATCATAGCCGTGTTCAATTTAAGCTAGGAAGTTTGCTGGATCGTTGTGCTGGTAATAAATTACATTTTGCCACTGAGTTAAGTTTGGATATTAGTCAGTATGATCTCAGTGAATATCGGCTTGATGGCAAATATGAGATTAAACCTGATATTTGTGCCTATATTCATTTTCCAGTTATACCCGATAAAGTAGATGATCTGGTAACAGTTTCTCAAATGCCTGATTTGGCTATTGAGGTACTGTCACCACGTCAATCAATTGGTTATCTGATTAGGAAAACTAAAGCTTATTTTGAACTGGGTATTAAATCATGTTGGATAGTTAATCCGGGCATGCAGACTATAACGGTTTACTCGCACTCAAATCAGCGTAAAAGCTTTGATATCGAACGCGATACTGAAGTCATTGATGAAGTCATGGATTTTTGTTTACCCATTCAAGATATTTTTTTCTAGTACCCACCCTACGATACTACGATATTATTTTAAAAAGTTCAAGAAATCCGATTTTTGAAAAAAATCGGATTTCTATTGATCTTGAAACCTGACAGGTTTAACGCGCCTAACTGCGTTAACAATTTTCGGGATCAATTCCCATCGCTCGCAACTTTTTTGCTAGTCTTGCCATTTTTTGTTCAGCCATTTCTAATGCTGTCGGCAATAGGGAACCTTCCAAAGTCGCACATCGTAACCAATGCGCTTTTACATCCATGTAAAGCCCTTCCCAAAGCACAAAGGCTAAACCCAATCGCTTAGAAATGAAGCGATTTTGATCATCCAACGTCAATGGCTCATAAATACCGTTATGTAGGGCAAATCCTGCCCAATCTTTTGAGTTAAACGGATCGTACCAAAAATACTCTGGCACACGTAGTTTATTTTGATAAATCTGCTTTTTCTCGTTTTTATCCGTGTTTCGAGTACTGTCGGATAAGAGTTCAATGACGACATCGGGGGTTTTACCGTCTTCTTCCCAGACAACCCAACTTTTCCGCTCACGCTTGGAGGAATCTAATGCGACAAAGACATCCGGTCCCTTAAAATCCTGATGACGCACCTGTTTGGCACTGAAGTAAATAAACATGTTACCATTGACGTAGCCATCTGAACGCTTCGCTAACCAAGTATGTAAAACATCAATCAGTAAGTCCATCTGTAATTTATGTCTTTGAGTTTCCATTGGCATTCCATCATAGCAGGGCAAGTCATCTTGAGTGGGAAATGAAACCTGAATAGGAAACGGTTTCACTTGCGATTCTAAAGCCGGTAATCCATCTTGCATGGGCGGCGGCGGCAATACCACTTCATTTTCATTCGTTTCTAAAGCAACAGCCTGCATAATATACTCCACATTTAGGTTATGTAATAAATGGGTTCCTACTAAAAAAAACTTAATTAAGAATATATATTATAAAACACTTATGTCATTAGAAAAAAATGTAGCCCTTGCTAAGGCTTTGAAGTCAATACGCGAATTTTTGGTTCTTCAACAAGCACAGCTTCATGCTATTGAAGAACGTATTGTTCAATTAGAACAAGAACAGACACACTTTGATGTCTTAAATATCTTAGAAGATCGTGTTGATAATCTGGAACTGGAACATATTCCTTCAGATATTATTGAAAATATTGAAAATAATTTAGAAAAATCCTTAACGCGCCTCTATCTTCTTGAAAAACAAATTCAAAGTTTAGAATCAGGGCAAGTTCGTTTTGATGATATTGATAGGCAAATTCAAAGCCTATTGGAATCAAGGCAAATTCTTTTTGATGAAATTAATAATAAAATCAATGATTTAGAAAAAAATCAACTGGCTAAATTGGAAACGCGTTTGAGTCATTTTGAACCTGTTTTGACACGTTTGGGTAAATTAGAAAAGCAAATTAAAAATAGCGAACTGATGACGCAAGAGCTGGCTAAAGTTTTACCCCATGCCATCCGTCAAGCCACTCAGCATATCACTGAACAAATGAAAAATGAAGAAAAAGCCGGTTTGACTGAATCCCTACAAGAACCGGTTGAACATTGTTTGAGACACTCTATTCATGAAGATACCCGATCTTTTGCGGATATTTTATTTCCAGTGATGGGACCCGCGATTCGTAGAGCTATCAATGAATCATTGAAAAATGTTGTACAATCTATCAATAAAACGGCAGAGCTTAGTTTTTCACGCAAAGGATTAGCATGGCGCGTGGAAGCGTGGCGTAGTGGGCGATCTTTTTCAGATATTGTATTGCAAAACTCGTTGATTTATCGCGTTGAGCAGGTGTTTTTAATTCATCGTGAAAGTGGTTTATTAATTCAACATGTACATCAAAAAGGGGTAGAAATAGGTGATAGTGATGCCGTTTCAGCGATGTTTACGGCGATACAAGATTTCATTCGTGATTCTTTTTCCAGCAATAAAACGGAGGAGTTGAGCAGTGTAGAAATCGGTGATTATACAGTTTGGTTAGAACGGGGACCTTATGCCGTATTGGCTTGTGTTATTCGTGGTGTGACACCTTATCATTTTAGAGAAATTATGCGCTCGTCTTTAGAAATGATGCATGCACATTATGGGCTGTTATTGCAAAACTTTGAGGGGGATAATGTGCCCTTACAGCCCTGTCTTCCCTGGTTAGAAAAAACGTTACAGTCGAAAACCAAAGAAGAAGCAAAAACATCATCCCATTTACTTTCTCCACAATTAATAGGAATTTTTGGTATCATTTTGCTCGGATTTTTGGGGTGGGGATATTTTCATTTTGAATATCAGCAACGTTTGACGGGCTATATTAATGAGTTGCAAAAGCTGCCTGGCATTGTCATTATTTTTAGTGAGTTTGATGATGGAAAATTGATGATTACTGGAATGCGTGATCCCTTGGCATCTGAGCCACAAAAGATTGCCCAAAACTATGGTTTGAGTCCTGAAGAGGTAGAAAGTGTTTGGACACCTTACCAGGATTTAACTCCCCAATTTGTAGAGCAAAGGCTCCGACAGCAATTAGCTCCCCCTTCTACAGTTGATATACGTTTACAAGATCATATCTTATACTTAGAGGGCTATGCTTCACAAAATTGGATCAATAGGGCTACTAGCGCGAGTTTATTGCCAGGCGTTCAGGTAGTATCTGATGAATTATTGGAAACGGATCAATTTTTATTATTCCTGGCTAAAAAAACATTAGTGCCGCCTGAGTCGGTGACTTTGAACGTGCAAGAAAGGCTGTTGCAAATTACCGGCTATGTTGATTCAATGACATTTAAGCTATTAGAACAGGGCATACAAAATTTACCTCAATCACCGACGGAATTTGCTGGGATTGATAGCAGTGGATTGATAGATGCAGAGCGTGAAAGGGAGCAGGTGATACAACGTATTGAAAAGATGAAACTTTATTTTAATCAGGGGATGACTCAATTAGTACCTGAACAAAAAACCACACAACAGGCTTTGCTAAAAAATGTACACAAACTGTTGGTATTAAGCCAGATATTACAACAATCAGTAGTGCTTCAGATTACTGGAAATACTGATGGTACCGGTTCCAAAATTCTAAATCAGCAATTGAGTCAACAACGAGCGGAGACTATAATCAATTGGCTACATCAAAATGGAATAGAAAAACGTCACTTGAACGTGGTTCCGCCTACTTTGATACTTTTTGGTAAAAATGAACCTAATCCAAGTGATAGAAATGTGATTTTTCGGATTAATTATTAACCATAAGCTAAAAGAAATCCGATTTTTTCAAAAATCGGATTTCTAATGGTTCCTAATTGATAATTAATTGTTTATAACTGATAATTGACAACTTAATAGGAAAACAAGATGATTCAGAAAAAGATTTGTATGATTGGTGATTTTTCGGTGGGCAAAACCAGTTTAGTCGCTCGTTTTGTACGTCAATCTTTTTCAGATAAATATCTAACGACAGTCGGTGTCAAAATAGATACTAAATTAGTCAAGTCAACTGATGGGCATGATGTCAAACTTATTTTATGGGATATTGCAGGCAATGATACGTTGACTACCGCAGCCACTTCCTACTTGCGGGGCTCGGCAGGTTTTTTGCTGATCATTGATGGAACACGTCTTCCAACATGGGAAAGTGCCTTAAATTTGCGCGAAGCTGTTACTAAACAATTGGGAGAAAAGCCCTTTATCATGTTACTGAATAAAGCCGATTTAACCGAACAATGGGAAATTGATCAAGAATTGATTGATGAAAAAGTTCAAGAAGGATGGATATTGTTAAAAACGAGTGCTAAAACTGGCTTGAATGTTGAAGAAGCTTTTAGTGAACTGGCAACGCAGATGTTGAAAGTGTAAATGGGGAATGGGGAATTGGGAAACTGGAATAAATTGAACTTTTTAGAAACCCCGTTTTTTCAAAAATCGGGGTAAGGCTGAAGGCTTGCCCTTTTCCCATTCCCAATTTCCAAAAGGAGAAAAAAATAAATGGCTAAAATTCCTTTAAGTATTGCTAAATATATCCGTTCAATGTGGATGGCAGAAACCATCATGACTTATCTGCATATTGATGAGCAAGATAATTTAATAGCCTGGGGAGGTTATCCCCAACATTATGGATTGGATAATTTGGCAACTGGAAAATCCGCAATTGAACAAATCAATTTTTTGGAAGGTTTATTAAATCTTCCCCATACCCAAGTATTACAATTTATGCGTGTAAAAGAAGGGCGTTGTGCCCATGTGCATATTATACCTTTGAATAAAGGTACTTGGGTATTAATGTTTGATGCCACCGAGGAACATGAACGACAACAGGTAATGCAGCAACAGCTTAACGAGTTGAGTATATTCAGCTATCGGCAAAGCCAGTTGTTGCAAGATTTAGAAACCGCTCGTGAGCAGCTCGTAGAAGAAAAAAACCAGCTTGAACAAGTTAGTGAACTCAAAAGTAAGTTTATTTCCACGCTGTCACATGAGTTACGCACACCATTAACGTCTATTGTGGGCTATACGAAATTGCTTGATGAAGCAGAACAGGCTGATGCTCGCCAAGCTAATTATTTAGTCAGTGTCAAAAACAATGCTAACCATTTGTTGTCACTGATTGATAATGTACTTGATCAAGCTACTTTAGAAGCAGGGCAGGTGGTACTCAATCCCAATAGTTGTGAGCTTAAACAAATTTTGAGCGATTTAAAATCCCTGTTTTTTCACACTGCCCAAGATAAAGGCTTAGTATTTGAAATTAATATTCCGGTAACCACCCCGGTACGTGTCATCATTGATGAGTTAGCTTTTCGACAGGTGCTGATTAACCTTATCACTAATGCCATTAAATTTACTGAAAAAGGCTTTGTGCGGGTAACTATTAATTGGCAAGATGAGCGTTTAGAATTTGCCGTTGTTGATAGTGGCTCCGGTATGTCTCAAGAAGCCATGCAAAAAATCTTTACCGCTTTTCATCGTGAAAGCACGGCAAAAACCCTTCCAGGTGCGGGCTTAGGATTAGCCATTAGTCATCACCTTGTCAAATTAATGGAAGGGGAACTTACGGTTGAATCGGAAATAGGCAAAGGTTCTGTGTTTAATGGCTTTATACAAGCACCTATTGCTCATTCCATGAATTTAAAGGATGAGCAGAATAAACGATCTCAGCTGGGTGCAACGATTTTAGTTGCTGATGACAGTATTGATATTCGTCATCTCATGGAAATCTATTTGAAGGAAGGGGGTTATACAGTGAGTAGTGCTAATAATGGTGATGAAGCCATCTTTTTAGCACAACAGCTAAAGCCCGATTTGATTTTAATGGATATGCAGATGCCGGTGACAAATGGCTATGAAGCGGTAAAACAATTACGTCGTGATAATTTTACAGCACCCATTATTGCGCTATCCGGTTCTACTTTAACAGCCGATAAAAATTATGCTCTTGAAGTTGGCTGTGATCATTATTTGCTTAAACCTGTGTTTTCTAAAGAATTATTAGAAACAATTAAACCGTTTCTTAACAACGCTTAAGTACAACGAAATTGGCGCATAAGAAATCCGATTTTTTCAAAAATCGGATTTCTCATATTCAAAAAAATCCGTTCATTTCCCTAATCCGTTGTACTCATCGTTTCTATTCCCAAGCGTTTAAATAATTTCATATCCTGTTCCACCCCAGGATTATCTGTTGTCAACAATTTTTCACCATAAAAAATCGAATTAGCCCCAGCCAAAAAACACAATGCTTGTAATTCATCACTCATCTCAGTTCGCCCTGCGGATAAGCGTATATAAGAAGTGGGCATTAAAATCCGTGCAGCTGCAATGCAGCGTACCATATCAAACGGATCAGGCTTTTCACTCTTTGCCAAGGGGGTGCCTGCTATTGGAATCAACTTATTAATAGGTACACTATCCGGGTGAATGGGTAAATTAGCCAACGTTTGCAAAAGGGCAGCGCGATCTTCTAAACTTTCGCCCATACCAAAAATGCCACCACAGCAAACCTTTAAATGAGCATCACGCACATTAGCAAGTGTATCAAGACGATCCTGATAAGTATGGGTGCTGGTAATTTGCTTATAATAAGCGGCAGACGTATCAAGATTATGATTATAATAATCCAATCCGGCGACTTTTAATTGTTCAGCTTGTTCCAAATCAAGCAGCCCTAAAGTCATACAAGTTTCTAAACCAAGCGATTTAACCGATTTGACGATTTCTAATACCTTATCAAAATCTTGCCTTTTTGGACTTCGCCAAGCAGCTCCCATACAAAAGCGCGTCGCGCCCTTAGCTTTCGCTTCTTTAGCGGCAGCAACTACCTCCTTTAATGCCATTAAAGGTTGCGATTCAATAGAAGTTTTAAAACGCGCACTTTGCGAACAGTAGCCACAATCTTCTGAACAAGTTCCAGTTTTTATATTCAATAAGGTACTTAATTGCACTTGATTGGCTTTAAAATGCGCCCGGTGAATGCCTTGCGCTGAAAAAATAACATCAAAAAGTGGGCGTGTGAGTAAATGAATGACTTCATCTATAAGCCAATCATGACGTATGACTGATGGCTCTGATAAAATGTTTTCTTTAGACATAATGAGTATTTATTGGATATTTATTTATTGGATATTTAGAAATCCGATTTTTTCAAAAATCGGATTTCTTTCTTTAATAAGCACCATCTCCAAAAAGAACAGCCGGCACCGTTCTCAATAACAACCATAAATCATAAAAAAATGAACGTTTTTTGATATATTCTAAATCCATCTCAACTTGTTCTTCAAAAGGAATTTTGGAACGTCCCGACACCTGCCAAAGACAGGTAATTCCCTGTATAGCGTGCAAACGCTGAAGTTGGTAGGGCGTATATTTCACCACTTCTGACACAAGCGCAGGGCGCGGACCCACCAGTGATATTTCACCTTTTAGGGCATTCCATAATTGTGGCAATTCATCAATGGAATAGTGGCGCATAAACTGTCCAATTCTGGTTATTCTAGGATCATTAGAAATCTTAAAACGTACATCATCTAGTACATCATCACGTTTTTCTAGCTCCAATTTATCATTTTCCGCTTCTCTGGACATAGAACGAAACTTCCACATCATAAAAAGCTTACCATTTTTGCCAACCCGACATTGGAGAAAGAAAATAGGACCAGGAGATTCTAAGCGAATCATAAGAGCAAGCAATGGTAATCCCAGTAACAATATTGATAACAAAAAAGCAGTCAATGTCAAATCAAACAAACGTTTGAAGAACTGCCCCCAAAGTTCATGATTAAATAACATTAATTCAACTGACTCAAAAGCATAAAACAGACTAACATTGGGTATAAAACGAATGATCACGGGATAATTTTGGAAATTATGCAGCATTTCATTTAACGGTATCTGGGTTAAGGGAATGGTAATCCAAATTTCGTCCACTTCATGGCTTTCCACAAAAATTCGATTAAGTGCTGCATTATTGCCAAAAACTAAGGTACCTTCGATGCGACTGTTATGCAAATGCTTATCTTCGTCAAAAAAAGCCAAAATATGCCATTTAGGTTTTTTTGTTTTCCATAGATGATGAGCCAAGTGTTTCCCCACTTCACTTACACCGACAATAACCACATTATTTGTAATGTTATATTTTGGTTTTGTTATTTTTATTAAGAAAGGAACTAAAAACAGCCGCATAAAAAATAATGTAACCGCTCCAGTTATAGCCCATAGGGCAAACCATAAACGCGAATAAAAGGTACTCACATTTAATAAAAATAGGTATAAGATCAAAATAGTGAGAACTACCAGCCAGACAAAGCCAAGCCGGTACCCCTGACGTATTAAGCGATATCCATATAAACGTTGAATTTTAAAAAAAGGAAAAATAAAAAAAACGAAAAGTGTTGCTACCAATAATGCACCAATATAATGCGATGGCATGAATGGCCAACCTTCCACACCAGGATGGCTAAAATAAGCGACGATGCCACCTAGAATAACACTGAGCATGTCGATTAGTAGAATAATAATGATTTGTCTTTGGCTCATACGGATTAATGGTTAATGGTTAACTTGACAATAAATGTCATCAATAATCTTTAACAAACGTACCAAGGCACCTTGATTTTTTCGCACAAATTTTCGTCCATTTTCACCGATTTGCTGACAGTACGTCGTATCATTTAAATACATTTTCACGATATTGGCTAACTGCTCCCCGTCTTCTACTTGTTTCGCGCCTTGTGCTTCTAATAGTTGACGACAAATTTCGGCACATTCAAAAACGTGAGGACCCATAATAACAGGTAAACCAACAGCAGCCGGTTCCAATAAATTATGTCCACCAATAGGGACTAAACTTCCCCCTACAAACGCAACATCACAAGCTGTATAGAGCTTATGTAATTCGCCCATGGTATCGCCTAAATAGATATCGGCATTGACATTAACATCCCCTTTGCTACGCCTAGCAACAATAAATCCCTGCCGTCGACATAAATTAGCAACACGATTAAAACGTTCCGGATGGCGTGGTACTAATACCAATAATAAATCATGGAATGCTTGTTTTAAATTAGAAAAAGCTTCCAATACGATTTCTTCTTCGCCCTCATGGGTACTTGCAGCAATCCACACAGCCCGATTCACTCCCCATTGGGAGCGTAAAACGGCTGCTTGTTCCAAAAAGTTTTTGGGAAGAGGGGTATCAAATTTGATGCTACCGGTAACTTGTATTTTACTGGGTGGGACCCCTAAATAAATAAAACGGGCAGCATCAACATTAGTTTGAGCCGCGACGACGGTTATACCGGTCAACATTTCCCCTACTAATCCCCTAATACGTTGATAGCCCGCAGCGGAACCGGCTGAAAGTCTTGCGTTGGCAAGTATCACAGGTATAGTACGTTGCTGACAAGCATATAATAAATTGGGCCATAGCTCCGTTTCCATAAGAATCAATAAGCGTGGTTGTGTACGGGCAAAAAAACGTGCAAGGGCCCCTGGTAAATCGTAGGGCAAATAAACATGCAAGACGCTATCGCCAAAAACTTCACGCACCCGCCTAGAGCCGGTGGGTGTCATCGTTGTAACCAATATTGATTGCTTTGAAAAACGGACTTGTAAAGCTTGTATAAGCGGCACAGCAGCTTGGACTTCACCCATTGAAACGGCGTGTACCCAAATGCATTGTTGATTAGATAATTTTGGCAAAAAACCAAAACGCTCTAACCAACGTTGCCAATAAGCGGGTGCTCGCACTCCACGCCAAAGTAAGCGTAGAAGTATAATAGGAATTAATAAATAGAATAAGAAAGTATAAATTAAACGCAATTTAAGTTATCAGTTATCAGTATTGCCGCGTTGAAGTGATAGAATTAAATATTGAGCCTTTCGTTTTATGATGGAATGAAAAAGACTATTTCTCGAATGGCATTTTATATTGGATATGTCAATTTCATAAAATTATATTATTCACATAATTTCAAAAAAATGCTATGGGGGTTTTCCCTACTTAATTCGTGTTGTACTCATTAAAACTTGATTTTTACAGCTAAGTTATTTAGCATAACATCCTTATGAAAATATATATTACACTCTTACTTTTATTAATTGTCACCAGCTTAGTTGGCTGTAATACTGTTGTTACCAAACACAGTGCGGAAAAAACAGCTCAAACCTATCCGGTGGTTAATAATACTGTGCATAAAAGTCAGGAAAGTGATTTTCCTGTTAATGTCAATTTAAGAATTGATGAAAAGTCTATTGATTTAGCGTTATCGTATGCTGAAGTTCAACAGGATGCCCTGTTTTCAACCAGGTGGACTTCTGAAGATTCACAGGATAAAATTCGTTTGCCAAAGAATGAAGAACGACACCTGTCCATTATTCAAGTAAGCAAAGTGGAAAACGCAAGCCCTAAGGGTAAACTTGCTACTAATGTATCCACTCAAAAAACAGGTAATTTGAGCAAACCTGTTATTTCAAGACTGGCTAAAAAAACGCGTCATAAGTCCCGTCGTGCCTCAAAGCCAGCTCAAAAAACGCGCATGAAACCTAAACGCCGTGCCTCAAAATTTGCTAAAAGGACACGCCGATTGGTCCCCTCTTCGTTTAAACAAAAGCTCACTGAACAAACGCTCAGTGCAAGCCAAATGATTGCTAATATTATCGCTGAAGAAATATCTGATGCGGAATCATTGACAGCTTATCATAAACAGTCTTTGGGAAAAGATGATTTATGGAAGCGGATTCGCGAGGGCTATGGACTCGCGATGGTTGACAACAGCCAGGTACAAAGTTCAATTGAAGAATATGTGAAATTTTCAGCTTATTTTGACAGAATTGCCCATAACGCGACTCCTTACATCTATTATATTGTTGAAGAAATTGAAAAAAGGGGGATGCCTTTAGAAATCGCTTTATTACCCGCCATTGAAAGTGCTTACAAACCAATGGCACTATCACATAAAAGCGCGGCTGGCTTATGGCAATTTGTACCTGCCACTGGAAAATATTATGGACTCGTACAAAATAAATGGTACGATGGGCGACGTGACATCATAAGTTCAACCAGGGCAGCATTAGATTACTTACAAAAGCTACACAGGTCTTTTGATGAAGATTGGTTAATTGCGCTGGCAGCCTATAACTATGGACCTGGTAATTTAAGGAAAGCCATTAAGAAAAATCGGGCACTCGAAAAACCGACTGATTTTTGGTCACTAGATTTACCTAAGGAAACACGCAAATACGTACCTAAATTGCTGGCAGTCTCAACCATTGTGGCTAATCCTCAAGAATATGGTATTAAGTTGCAACCCATTGCTAATTATCCCTACTTGAAACAGGTAAATATTGGACAACAAATCAATTTATCTTTAGTAGCCAGATTAGCAGGAATATCACCTACAGCACTGAAACGCTTAAACCCAGGTTATAGACGTGATGCGACCGCACCGATGGGACCGCATTATATTATTCTTCCTATTCATAAAGTTAGCCGCTTTAAGCAGCGTCTCGCTAAAATACCAACGCATTTAATGTTAACCAAAGTAGAGGTATTGGAAAAAGGCCATTTTCAATTGGCACCTCAACCCTCAGTGAAAACTAACCTTCTATCTGCTGCTGCCAATCCTCAAAAACATCAAGTTCGCAAAGGCGATAGTTTATGGAGAATTGCCGAACGTTATGGCATAACGGTGACTTCGCTCCGTCAATGGAACCAACTTGAGGGTAAGTCTCTTCGTATTGGTCAACATTTGATAGTCGGAGATTCAGTTTCGCAACTATAATTATTAAGTATCTATCATTTTTTTGATTATAATGGACGAAAGTTGTAAGGGCAGACCGACGTGTCTGCCCTTGTAACTAACAATAAAATAATTCATTTTTGGAGTAAACAAGTATGCCCAAAAAAAAATATCGCTTGGTAACACGAAGTGATTTTGACGGTTTAATTTGTGCCGTATTATTAAGGGAACTTAACTTAATTGATAAAATTAAGTTTGTCCATCCCAAAGATATGCAAGATGGTAAAATTGAAATTAACGCTAATGATATTACAACCAATTTGCCTTATGTGCCAGAAGCCTATCTTGTTTTTGACCATCATCTAAGTGAAACCATAAGAATTGCTGGGCAACGTCCGGATAATCATATTATTGAGCCCGACGCACCGTCTGCCGCTCGTGTGGTTTATAATTATTACGGGGGTAAAAAAACTTTTCCGAATATCAGTGAAGAAATGATTCTAGCGGTAGATAAGGCGGATTCCGCTCAATTTAGCCGGGAAGAAATCCTATTTCCAAAAGGTTGGGTACTACTCAATTATATTATGGATCCCCGTAGTGGCTTAGGGCGTTTTAAACAATTTCGCATTTCCAATTATGAATTGATGATGGTGTTAATTAGTTATTGTAAAAAACACACCATTGAGGAAATTTTAGAATTGCCGGATGTCAAAGAACGTGTGAACTTGTATATTGAACACCAAAAAAAATCATTAGCACAGATTGAAAAGTGTTCTAAAATCTATAAGAAAGTGGTCATATTGGATTTACGTCAAGAAGAAGAAATTTTGACCAGTAATCGCTTTGTTATTTACGCGCTGTATCCAGAGTGTAATATTTCCATTCATATTTTGTGGGGTTTGCAAAAACAAAATACCGTACTGGCGGTAGGTAAATCAATTATTGACCGCTCATCTAAAGTCAATATTGGTGAATTGATGTTGAAATACGGTGGCGGTGGTCATGAAAAGGCAGGTACCTGCCAAATTCCCAATGAGCAAGCTAACCTAATCTTGCAAGAAATTATCCAGATAATTAATGAAGAATAATAAATTATTTGGTGAATCAAACCTGACAGGTTTCCAAAACCTGTCAGGTTTAAAGCTGAACACACAGCAGTGTAGGGGCAATCCTTTATGGTTGCCCTGAATAGTTAATTCAAGGAACAAAGAATATGTTAAAGCAAATATTAACCTTATTATTGATTTCGCTATTGAGTTTGCCTAGCTACGCAGGGCATACATTAGTTCTCATTCATGGTTATTTAAGTGATGGGAGTGCTTGGCAATCTAGTGGAATTGTACAGGCTTTACAACCAGCCGGTTGGAGCAATGCTGGCCATTTATCTCCCAATGCACCTGAACCAAGCAGAATCGTACCCACTCCCCTTGAACGTTACATTTATACTGTCACACTACCGTCAGAAGCACCATTAGGTGTACAGGCGCAACGGCTAGATTTTTATTTGAGACATTTACGAACCAGACATCCCAATAATTCATTGATTTTAGTTGGGCATTCGGCTGGTGGTGTAGTGGCACGTTTGGTAATGGTAGTCAGTGGCATCCCAATACAAGGACTGATAACAATTGCGAGTCCTCATTTAGGAACAGATAAAGCAGAATTGGGAACGGGATTAAGTAATAGCCCTTTCAGTTGGGTAGCCCCTTTTCTTGGCTTAAATACGATTAATCGTAGTAAGGGGCTTTATAGGGATTTAACAAGAGAGTCGCCGGCGACTTTATTATTTTGGCTCAATCGCCAACCTCATCCAAAAGCCTTCTATGTCTCTATTGTTAGAGTGAAAGGTGATCAATGGGTAGCCCCCTATAGTCAAGATATGAACGATGTGCCAGCATTGCGCGGCATGGCGATGACAGTGACTAGCGTAGGTACACATAGTTTGCAAACTACAGATGGTTCATTATTGAATTCTTTACTAGCCAAGCTGTTAAAATTCAAAAAATAGTGTTTATCTCGTCTTATTTCAAGAAATCCGATTTTTTCCAAAAATCGGATTTCTACTCATTATATTATTTTCAGCGTTGTCCCTTGCCTCTTAGATGATACGAACTTTCCTTTTTCAATCCTAAAGCATCAGCAATCTTTTCCCACGGCACCAATTTAAAGTTTTGATTTTCAACCGGATCAACATTTTTGCCATCTTGAACAATAAAAACACCATAAGGAAAGGCTTCACCCAATGGCATATTGATCACATCAATACCATCAGTTTCTTCAACCGCATCAATGCCTAATACTTTATTAGCAATAATACGAAATTTACCCAAATATTCATTATCACCAGTACGATTGTAAACCGTGAAAGTATTATTACCCTGATTAGAAGCGATTAGATAACCTTCGGTTTCACTCAAATAATAAATAGTCAAGCCCTCAACTTCTGGAGTCAGGTTTCCTTTACGAGTGGTATCAATAAGATATCCCTTATTACCACCATCCGGTTCAGCATTGAATTTCCAAATACCCACCTTTTCTTCCCCCAGATAAAAATGACCAAGCACGTCATCTGCCACACATCCCTCAACAATTGAATCAACTCGAAAGCGGCGCACTAAGCTTGCATCAACCAGTCCATTACCATTATCAAAGATTTCCCATTGTTCAACTGCACCGCCTTTATCATTGATAAACACATAGTATTTGTCAGATGAAAGACTATGGTACATACACAGACCATAAGTGATATCTTTAAGCCCCACAAAAAGAGTATGGGCTGCAATATCTTCTAAACTGCCAGTCACTGGGTTGACTTTATAAATGGCAATACTATCGTTAGTACGATTACTCGCAGCGACTATAGCAAACTTTTTATCTTGTAAAGGAAAATAGTAACGAAGATCAACATTGTTGAAATGACCATGAGGCAAATACTGAATTTCTTGACCAGCCAAATCATAAACTGCCAGCCCGCCCTTTTTTTGGGTTCCGATAATCAGACTTTGACTTGGATCAATAGGATGAATCCAAATAGCCGGATCATCTGCCGCATCACCACTTACTCGTACAGGTTTAGTTTCCAAGGTTGCTGACACATTTTTTAAGATATTCTTGTCAATTTCCATAGATACCAGGCGAAAACGAAAGGGATTAGTAATAGGCGTTACCAATTCCAATTGTACTTGATTGTAGTGCTGATCTCCTATGGAGATAGAGGGAATATAAAGACTTTTTGTATCTAGATTATAGTTCGTTATGGAACTTTTAATGGCTGTCATACTGTCAGGTTCAACAATAAATTCATCATTTTCCACCTGACGAAGTTTGACGGAAAAGGTTGAGTTTTCAGGTATAACAACGACTTCAGGTAAAAAAATACCCACTTCACCCTCAACAGCATTGCCAATCAGGATAATGACTAAACTGAATATTAAAAAAATTTTCATATTAATAAAACTTTCTAATTGTGAATTATGAGATGTAGGGGCGGACTTTTGTTATCGCCCTTATGAAACTATTTATCTAAAAAACGATATTATTTCTTTAAAGCATTTTAAATTTTCACAATCTGATGGACACACATCATAAGTCTAATCATTATATAATTAGTCACTCCCAATACTCAATCCCCAATTATTATGATAGAAAAAATTACTTTGCTCGCTATACTCGGATTTGGAGCCTGGTTTTGGTATGATACGCTGCAATGTCAAGAAATAGCGAAATCTTTCGCTAAACAAATGTGTGCCCAATTACAGCTACAATTATTAGATGACACGCTTGCTTTAGTACGGCTCCGTTTAAAGCGCAATCATCGTGGTAGATTAAGTTTGCAAAGAGTTTACCAATTTGAATTTTCTGATGGCGGTTATAACAGGCGGCAAGGAACCCTGATTATGCGTGGCATCTCCTTGGAAATGTTAGAGATGCCAGGCTATGTGCAAAGAACTATTTCACCCGTCTAAGTATGGGTTTAGAACGGCGAGGGGGTTTTTTAGGAGACGGGGGAGGTAACGGCTGCCCTGGAAGTGGCACATTTTCCCCATCAGAGTCTTCCGCTTGAAAAAACATCCCCTTACCATTTTCTTTAGCATAAATCGCTAACACCGCAACAACGGGGACAAATACAGAAAAGGGTTGCCCAGAAAATCTGGCTGTAAAAGTAACCCAATCATTATCTAAGTTTAAACTCTGTACAGCGGATTGTGAAATATTTAAAATAATTTGACCATTTTCGATATATTGGTTAGGCACTTCCACCTGTTCGTGTTCAGCATTCACTAATAGATGAGGAGTTAATCCATTATCAACAATCCAATCATACAAAGCCCGCAACAAATAGGGGCGCATTGAAATCATGTACGCATCTCCCGTTCAATTTTAGTTAAACTGCTTTGAAAAGCCTCGCGATTGAATAAACGGTTGGCGTAAGTGAGCAAAGGTTTTGCTTGCCGGGGCAATTCAACCTTAAATATTGGCAGCCGCCACAATAAGGGCCCAATATAACAATCCATCAGTGAGTATTCATCTGACATAAAATAATTTTTTTGTGCAAAGATAGGGGCTAAAGCAGTCAAATTTTCCCGCATTTTTCGTCGAGCAGTTGCCGCCTTTCTTTTGTTGCAGCCCCGTTGTAATACCTCAACATGGCTATATAAATCACGTTGAATACGATAACGACACAGGCGATTGTTAGCACGAGAGACGGGAATAGCCTGCATTAAAGGCGGATGGGGAAAACGTTCATCTAAATACTCTATAATAATTTGTGTTTCATACAAAATGACTTCATGATCCACAAAGGTAAGCATATCATTATAAGGATTTGCATGTGGTAAAATTTTTTGTCGTTTTTGGGGATCAGTAATTTGATAATCGAAATGAATGCCTTTTTCTGCCAATACTAAACGCACACAATGATCTGCCGGGCAAATACCGTCTGAATAAAGCGTCATCAGTTATCCGTAGTTATCCGTAGTTATCAGTGATCAGTTATCCGTTACCAATTATCAGTTATCAGTTATCAGTTATTCTAAAAACCCAGTTTTTAAAAACTGGGTTTCTAAAATACTTGAGCAACCTTGTACAAGTACTTATTTACGCCGCAATTAACTGATAACTGATAACCGAATCAATGGATATCCCGCCAATATTCTTTCTTCAGAGCAACGCTAAATCCCAAGAAAATAAACAGGAATAACAATACCTTCCAACCCAAACTATGTCGTTCCAGTTTAGCTGGTTCACCAATGTATTCAAGGAAATTGACTAAATTACGCATATCCTTTTCATACTGTTCAGCTTTTTCCTTATCAGCTGGATTGACTAATTCCAGTTCTATCACCTCATGGGAATGTCCTTGAGCATCGGTTTCGCTTTTGTGAACCGCTTTTTGCCAACCTTGCTGCTCCCATAAAACGTGCGGCATACCCACATCCTTAAATACCAGGTTATTAACGCCCATTGGACGTGATGGATCTAAGTAAAAACTCAGCATATAGGTATACAGCCAATCAGTGCCACGCGCACGGGCAATCACACTCAAGTCAGGCGGTGTGACACCAAACCATCTTTCCGCGTCATCTTGATCCATAGCAATGGTTATGGTTTCACCGACTTTTTCAGCACCAAACATAAGGTGTTCTTTTAAGTCATCATCCGTCAAACCTAAATCCTTGCCAATTCGCTGAAAACGAGCATATTGCAAAGAATGACAGCCCATACAATAGTTCACATACAGTTTCGCACCCGTTTGCAATGAAGCTTGATCAGTGATGTCATTGTTAGCCGATTGCAGTTCAACGCCACCACTTGCAGCAAAAACCATCGTTGGTAATAACCAGGTCAAAGCAAAAATTAATCGTTTCATTAGTCGGTCACCCTCTCTGGTACAGGCTTGGTTTTATCTATTTTAGAATACCAAGGCATTAACAAGAAAAATGCAAAGTAGATAATGGTAAATATCTGTGCAAAGAGAGTCTTCATTGGCGTAGGAGCTTGCATACCTAAGTAAGCCAGTCCAAAAAAGCTCACGACGAACAAGCTTAAAGCCAATTTAAAAATCCAGCCTTTATAACGAATAGACTTGACCGGACTCCGATCTAGCCAAGGCAAGAAAAATAAAACCACAATAGAACCACCCATCGCTATCACGCCAAGAAATTTATCAGGTACGGCACGCAAAATAGCATAAAACGGGGTAAAATACCACGATGGTGAAATGTGTTCAGGTGTTTTCATGGGATCAGCGGGGAAAAAGTTATTATGTTCAAGGAAATAACCTCCCATTTCAGGCGCGTAGAATATCACAGCGCAAAAGATAATCGCAAACACTGTTACACCGACAATATCTTTAACCGTATAATAAGGATGAAACGGAATACCATCTAAAGGAATGCCCGTTTTTGGATCCTTGTTCTTCTTGATTTCAATACCATCAGGATTATTAGAACCCACTTCATGTAAGGCAATAATATGTACCACCGCTAAAACGAGTAAAAGCATTGGCACTAAAACCACATGATAAACAAAGAAACGGTTTAAAGTCGCATCTCCAATTACATAATCACCGCGAACCCACACTGCCAAGTCTTCACCAACATAAGGAATGGCTCCGAATAGGGATATAATCACCTGCGCTCCCCAAAAAGACATCTGTCCCCACGGTAATAAATAGCCAAAGAAAGACTCCGCCATCAAGCACATATAAATGAACATCCCGATAATCCACAAGAGTTCACGCGGTTTTTTATAGGAACCATACAGCAAGGCCCTGAACATATGCAAATAGACAACGATAAAAAAGAACGAAGCCCCAGTTGAGTGCATATAACGAATCAACCAGCCATAATCAACATCACGCATGATGTATTCGACTGAAGCAAATGCTAAACCGGCATCAGGCTTATAATTCACCGCTAGAAAAATACCGGTGATAATTTGCAATACCAACAGCACTAAAGCCAATGAGCCAAAGTAATACCACACATTAAAATTCTTTGGCGCATAATATTGTGCGAGATGTTCATTCCACATCTTGGTTAAAGGAAAACGGGTATCAACCCATTCCAAACTAGCAGTAAGCATTTTGTTCATTAAGCCACTCCTCCTTCTGAACTATCAACACCTACCAAAATACGAGTATCGCTAAGGTAAGTGTAAGGTGGGACAACCAGATTAGTTGGAGCGGGTAGACCTTGATACACCCGCCCGGCTAAATCAAATTTAGAACCATGACAGGGACAAAAAAAGCCGCCTTTCCAATCATCGTCAATATCAGCACCGGCCGGATCATCCGTTTTGACATAAGTTGGCGAACAGCCTAAATGTGTACAAATGCCTATTACTACCAAATATTCAGGCTTAATAGAACGAGCCGGATTTTGAGCATAGCCCGGTTGCTGGCTGATGACATTTGAATCTGGATCACTCAATTTGGCATTTAAAGTGGGTAAATCGGCCAAATGTTTTTCCGTGCGCCTAACGACCCAAACCGGTTTACCGCGCCATTCTACAATTATTAATTGACCCGCTTCCATCTTACTAATATCAACTTCAACCGGGGCACCGGCAGCTTGAGTTTTAGCGCTCGGTCGTAAGGACATGACAAAAGGCACAGCCGCAAAGCCTACTCCGACTGCACCCACAACCGTTGTTGCCGCCACTAAAAACCGGCGTTTACTTTTATCATCAATAGCTTCAGTCATATTTTTAGTTTCTACATTGGTCACACCTGTGGTACTCATCTAAGTTATGTTCTCCTTTATATAGAGTAGTTAATGTTTTAGATAAAAATTTTGATTCTCAAATGCCATCTATTCTTATCTAAGTTTTCATCGTTTCTTTTTACAAAAGAAATGCAAGGAAGTCAACACGGGGAAAAGGGACTTTTTCAAATAAACTGTTTTTTAGCCTCAAGAAAAAATTCAAATCTCGAACCGTGCTTAACTTAGTATAAATTATAAAATCCTTTTTTTAATTTTTTTAAACAATTATTTTTGATGTAAGAATAATATTTTATATTAAATTGATATGGATGCAGTTCCTTTTTTATTACGATTTATACTATAACATAGAGACTACAATACTAAAATTCCAATAATATCAATAATACCTTGTGTACATCAATTTTGCGAAAATCTAAAATGCCATCAGAATGACTATTAAAAAATAGTATACAGCTTCAAGCATTTCAAATTAGTATATCCTTTTTGTCAACAAATGTATTTTTAGATGTTTTGAATGTTGGGAATAAACTGGATGTTCAAGTTTTTGATGTTATTTGACTTAGCGAGGATTTTGAGCCTTGAAATATACAACCCATTGATTTTCAAAGTTATTTAGTTTTTAGAACCTAAATTATGTTTCTTTTTAAATTAAGGATTTATCAAAATTTATGTCAATTCTAAATTCATAATTGTACAATCTTATGTAATTATAGTATTATAACCGATATTTCAATTTTTAAGTAATTATCAATATTTGATGTTCAAGTTTTTGATGTTATTTGCCTTTGCATTGATTTTTATTTAACTTGAGCTTCAAGTTTTTAAACCCTAAATTTTATAATGCTTATTCATCCCCTACTTTCGCAAGGGGAACAAAAAAACGTGAACATTGAGTTTTAAAGTTATTTAGTTTCCTTTGCCCTAGCAGATGATCTAACAATAGCAATGCGTAAAAAGAAAAAACACTTCCCAAACCAACCTATTGGAATATTAGAAACTAAGGCAGCAGATTTATTAGCAAAGGGCCGTCATAAAGAAGCGATAGAAATTTATAAACAATTACTAAAAAAACAACCACGCTCATCATGGCAAGCTGCACTAGCAAAAGCCTACCTGTTACGTGCCATCGCTTTGGCAAACAAAGGCATGTATAAAGAGGCGGTGGTATTGTGGGAAAACAGGGCAAATTTATGTACAGATAAAGCATGTTTTGATCAATATATCCACTGGCTCATCAAAGCCGGTCACCATATCAATGCGACTCATTTATTAATGGAATCTGCTGAGTCTTTACCAGATGATGTGACATGGCCCTTGTGGGCTCATATTGGTGCTTTACTACTGGTCAAATCTCAAAATTTGCTGGATATTCTCCCTGCGGATGCGGCTTTACTTAAACATTATACGCTCATTAAAGCGGCACTGGATGCTTATTATCGTGAAGAAGATACCACTACCCTGGAATTTCTTAAACAAATTCCATTCCGTTCGCCCTACCGGGATCTTCGTACCATTTTAAATGCACTATTAATTATTCATTCCGATCCTAATGGAGCCAATGTGTTATTGAAAAAAGTGCATAAGGATTCACCGTATGCTTACTTTGCCCAATTGATACAACTAGCAGGGGAATCTGAAGAAATATTATTAGAAGGACTATCTAAACTAGAGCATCACGAAGTTTCATTCATAGCCCATCTGAAAGGGTGGGATAAAGAACGAATGAAAGTGATCTCCATGTTGCAAATAGCCGCTAAACGAGATAGCCACAAAGCACTAATGGAAGTGGTGATTGCAAATCGTCTGATTTTTGGTGAAGACTATAGTCGTCAATTTTGTATGGCTTTATTGCCCAGTTACCCTGCTGGAATCAAATTTTATGAAAGAATATTTGGAACATTATCGGCTTATGAAAAAAATCGTATTATCGCTTTGAACTATGAACAAAAGGGACAATCTTATACCGCTGAAAGATACTGGCGTTCTTGTGCCGAAAATCTTAAGACCAGGATAGAATCTGACACTGCCCAGAAAATCGCCTTCATTTTGCGTCATATTGTTGAAATGATTGAAAAACGAGGAGATACAGATGATGATGATGTGCCGGCGGTTCTCACAGAAAGCCTAGCACTAGAGCCGGATGATAAACCCAGTTATTTAAAATTAATTCAATGGTATCAACACCAAAACGATAAAAAGAATTATCAAAAATGGATCGATGCGGCTATTAAACAATTTCCTTTGGACAGTGAGGTATTATTTTTAGCCATGGAAGCTGCAACCAGCAAAAAAGCTTTTAAAAAAGCGGCATCTTTAGCGAAAAAATTGCTAAAAGTCGATCCAATTAATGTTAAGGCGCGGCAAATGGCTAAATTTTCGCATCTATCCCATGCCCGTAAATTAATCCAATTTGGTAAATATATTAATGCACGTAAAGAATTAGAGCAAGCCACACAATTTGAAAGGAGCAATCAGCGTAGTGGCGTAGTGCAAATTAATCAAGGCTTATTGGAATTACAAGCTTCAGGATTTATCAAACCTAAAAAGCGACAAGCAAAAAAAAGAATACAACCGGGTTTGCTAGAAGCACAGTGTCAAAATGGGAGCAATCCAAAATCTGTTGTGCCAAATCCCAAATCCCTTGAATTACTTCAAGAAGGAGTGCAACTGGCGGGTGGTGGTATTATAGGACAATTTCGGGTCATCGTGGAAAGTAAAAGTCAGGCTCTGGAAACGACTGAGATTTTACCCTTGCTGTTTCCACAAAATAAACGTACACCTTTACCTACTCGGCATGAAGTGTTAGAATTGGTCAATTCGATCAATACCTATACTAAGGAGGGTATTACTTTTTTAAAGGAAGCTGTGGAGCAAGTGAAAGAGCCACTTCTTCGGGCGATGAAACTGAAATTTTCTCAAGAAGAAATACTGAGCTTATGTCAATCTCTGAAAAATGTGGCACACCAGCCATTACTAAAACAATGTGCTGATCGTGCATTAAAACGTTGGCCTGGTCACCCAAGCTTTTTTTACTACCAAGTCTATGGTAAAGCCAATGCTAATATTTATCAAGTATCTATGCAGGATATAGAACGTCTTAAAAATGCGGCAGAAAAAGCAGAAGCCAATGGTGATAAACGCACATCAACGATGATTATAGGATTTTTAAATCAATTCGAGCAAAGTCTGCCGCCTTTTTTAAATCCTTTTGATGGGGATGATTTTGATGATGATGCTAATGAATTGAATGCTATAGAAGCTATATTAGATAAGAACCGGCTTTCCCCCAATGAACTTAGAAAATTTATGGAACGCTTGGAAGAAATGGGATTAGATCTACCAGATTTTGATGTACCCCTTCCCCGTTCATCTAAACTTGATAAGGAACGGAAAAAACGATGAAAACGCCTTTTGATATTCTTGATATCAATGAAGATGCCAGCGATAAGGCTATAAAAAAAGCCTATTTACAAAAAGTGCGGCAATATCCGCCGGAGCGAGCACCAGAGCAATTCCAGCGTATTCGCGCCGCCTTTGAAGCGATCATGAATCGACAGCAACGTTTGAAATATCAATTGTTTCACCACGAGGTTCCGAGTTTCAGCACTTTATTGGGACGTGGACTGCAAATAGGTAAACCACAACGTCCACCGAAGGAAGTACTGATTCAGGCTTTGAACCAAAGTTTAAATAATGGTTAGGCAACTCGCAAATAATAATAGACATTGTACCGATTTAATTTTACAGCTTGATTTAATTATTTTTAAAAATAATTTTAGATAAATCAATGAATTACATTAAATTAGTCTAATGTCTATTTTTTTTTGCGAGTTGCCTTAAGAACGGGCAAAAATTTTCCGCCTCAGAATAAATTTTAAGGCGAGCATTTTGCAAAATGCTCACCGTATTTCTAACACGCTAAAACTAAATAACCATTAACAATACAACAATTAACAATTAACCATTAACCATGATGGATGACTCCACCAAAGAAAAACTGATAGAGCAATTCCGCGAATACTTAGAAACTTATCAAATCAACGGGGAACCTCAACAAGCCGATCTATTTTCCTTGTTTACTGAATTGGCGGCTTTACGTAATGAAGTTAAACTGGAATCGCGTCAAGTCAAAAATGCCCTGGATATGTTCAAAGCCACTTTTGATACCGTACAATCTAGTTATGAGCAATCTCGCCTTGAATTAGAGCATTGCCGCAGTGAACAACGTCATAAAATCAATGAGCTCACGCGTTCCCTATTGCTCGCATTTTTAGAAGTTTATGATCGCCTAGAGGCTGGTATGAAAACCCTTAAAAACTATACTCCCTCATCCTGGAGATATTTTTGTAAACGGGAGAACCGCTTGATTCAGGGTTTGCAGGATGGACAAGCGATGACACTACGACGGTTAGATCAATTGTTAGCCCGTTATCGGGTACGTCCTTTGGAAGTACTCAACCAAACACTTGATCCCCACTGTATGCAAGCAGTTGAAATTGATTCGCAGCCGCATATTGGAAACGGAATTGTGACCGGTGAGCTACGCAAAGGGTTTATGTGGGAAAATGAGATACTCCGTCCGGCTGAAGTAAAAGTTAATAAAATTACTTCTTAATGCTTAGGATTCAGGATTTAATAAATCCGCATTCCTAAATGCTTAATGGTTAATGTTCAATGATTAATGATTAGCGTGTTAAAAATACTATTTTTTAAAAAAAATAGTATTTTTTTTAAACAGGTATATTAGTTTATAAAAATCATTTAAGCATTAACAATTAACAATTAGCAATTAACAATTAACAATTAACAATTAACAATTAACCAAGATATGAGTGAAATAATTGTTGGTATTGATTTAGGGACGACCAATTCCGAAATCGCTATTATAAAAGATGGAAAAATAGTCGTTATTGAAGATGCAGGGCGAAAAATTTTACCATCCTTTGTAGGTGTTGGTGAAAATAATGACATTTTGGTAGGTGAACCGGCCAAAAACCAATATGTGCTCTATCCAGAACGCACTGTCAAGTCCATTAAACGCCGCATGGGAGAAGAAATTAAGGTAGAAATGGCTGAACAAGCCTACACACCACAAGAAATTTCAGCGATTATATTAAAGCATCTAAAAAGCATTGCTGAGGCTTATTTAAATCACCCCGTACATAAAGCGGTTATCACCGTACCTGCCTATTTTTCAGACGCACAGCGTCAGGCAACACGCGAAGCGGGCGAAATTGCGGGTTTAGAAGTGGTTAGAATGATCAATGAGCCTACGGCGGCAGCACTTTCTTACGAAGCTGAACAAAAGGCACATAAACGCATTTTAGTTTATGACTTGGGCGGTGGTACTTTTGATGTGTCCGTTGTCAATATTGAAGATGATGTCGTCGAAGTTGTTGCCAGTCACGGTAATAATAAATTAGGAGGGGATGACTTTGACCAAAAAATCATTGATCATATCGTCGAACATCTCCAAGGTAAATCGGGTATAGATATTCAGCAATCGCGTCAGGTAATGGCACGTATTAACCGGGCTGCTGAAGTTGCAAAACAGAGCTTGTCTGACCAACCCTTTGTGACTATTGAGGAGGAATACTTAGACGAACAAGACGGAACGCCTATTCATCTCTCCTTAGAATTATCCAGAGATGAATATGAAGATATGATCGCAGACTACATTGACGAGACTTTGGAAGCTATACATATCGCCCTCAACGGTGCGAATCTCACAGCATCTGATATTGATGAAGTGTTACTGGTTGGGGGTAGTACACGCACCCCATTGGTGAGTAAACGCTTAAAAGAAGAATTTCGGAAACAACCTCGTATATCAGTAGACCCTGATCTGTGTGTTGCGACAGGTGCTGCCATTCAAGCCGCGATGATTGCCGGTACAGATTTAACCGCTTCTGCGGTTTTAGTGGATATCACGCCTTATACTTATGGTACCAGTGCCCTGGGGGACCTTCATGGGGAAATGTATCCCTATATGTATGTTCCTATTATCCATAAAAACAGTTCTTTGCCCTTGTCCAAAACGGAAGTATTTTATACTGTTATGGATAATCAAGAAGCCGTGGAAGTACGAATTTTTCAAGGTGAAGAGTCTGATGCCCTTAACAATATCCAAATTGGTGAGTTTATGGTAGAAGGGCTAAATCAAGCACCCCAAGGGAATCCCATTCTTCTGAAATTGGAACTCGACTTAAATGGCATTTTACATGTGTCGGCGAAGGAAAAAAAGACAGGTTTAGAAAGAACTATCGTCATTGATAATGCTATATCGCGCTTTGAAGAAGATGAAATGGCTGCAGCCAAGGATCGCATTAAAGAAATATTTGGTGAAGGGGGTGAGGGTGCCATTGTGGTTAATAAAAAAGCCGAAACTCACCATCTGGTTGTACAAGCCCGTGCGCTAGTCGAAAAAGCGGAACGCATGTTAGAAGATGCTTCTCCAGAAGATCGAGAAGATATCGTGGATGTGGTTGAGGTTATCAATGATGCAATTACTCAAAAAGAATTTGAGGCACTTTCGGCCCCAATGGAGCAGTTGTCTGATATTCTTTACTATTTGGAGTTGTGATGGAACGTTGTCCTATATGTAAAGCGCGTCTTAAGTTAGACAGAACTGACTGCCCCCGTTGCAACACCGATTTATCACAGCCTCTACGCATTGAACATATTGCTAAAAATCTATGTTATCAATCTATTATGCAATTAGGTGCGGAAAACGAAGGTGATGCTGTTAGGACTGTAGAACAGTCTCTTCAGTTAAAACATGACCCGTTTGCGTTGGCATTGCGAGATTTTATACGACATAGGTGCTTATATTAAGTAGGTGACGAGGTTTGAGTTTTTTGAAGAAAAACTAAAACCTCGAAACCACCCTACCTAAAATGTTAATAAACTTTTGTAGACCGACTTAATACGGTTTGATGATTGTTGAGTATTAAAACGACTTGAAATTGTTTGTCAACGATAATATTATAGGTATGTACGCAAAAATTTATTAACATTTTGTTTGGGGGGCAATGGGTTTTCTTGTCCACCTAAACAGTTACCTAATAACTTAAAGGGCAAATAATCAGCCCTTGTGAAATGATTTTCTTGATAATCTATAAGATTATTTTTGTTCAATGCCTTATCGGATTTTACCCAATTCCTGATAATGTCTGAAAAATGATTGAGGAATAAAATGAACAACGAATTTGCTAATTTGGTTATAAAATACATGAAGCGCGAGCGTTTTACTGATAGTACGCTCGCCCATCGACTTCATGTGAAGCGAGAAACTATTTTTCGCTGGCGAAAAGGCGGAATCAGATCCCCTAAATATGATACGATCATAGAATGTGCTGATGCATTTAACTTAAACCCGGTAGAACGTAACGAATTTTTTACTTCCTCGGGATGGCCTGATCCAAAAGCCAAATTGATACTTGATTCTCAACAAGAATACGTTACAGATGATAATGCTGCCAGTTTTGAGGTTCATGAAGAATCGCAGGATGATGAAAATTCGCCACTTACTCCCATTACGACACGTCCTATTAGTAACCCACGTCAGTTTTTTGGGCGTAGAGCGTTAGTTGACAGGATTTTTAGTGTTTGGAAAAAAATCCCCCTTGAACATGTTGCCATTGTGGGACCAAAACGAAGCGGTAAAACCTCATTGCTTAACTATATGATGCAAAATACGACTCAGTTCAAACAAAAATACGACTGGGTGTTTGTGGACTTTGACAATGTGCGAATGCAGCAATTGGACACACTGTTGCCTTATATACTTGATGAATTGAAATTAGACACGTCAGATTGTGATTTGATTAACTTCACGACGAAGCTTGAAGATGACCTCAAAAAACCCGCCGTGATTATGATGGATAATATTGAAAGTGGCATACAATCATCAGAGTTGGATGACGCCTTTTGGAATAATATGCGTTATCTGGGTAGTCACGTTGAAAAATTGGGATTTTGTGTCGCTTCCCGTTATTCCTGTACTCAGTTGGAAGAACTGGCAATCGCTCAGGATAAATCTTCACCTATTTATAACGTATTTGATGAAGTCAAGCTAGGCCCTTTGACAGAAAAAGAAGGACGTACATTTTTACAACGTACCTCACTTCCCAAAAAGGATGCAGGATGGATCTTGCAACAGAGCCACTATTGGCCTGTCTTACTCCAAGAACTTTATAAAACACAACTTGAAAGCGATGATCGTCACGATTGGAAAAAAGTTGGTTTGGAAAAGACTAAACGTTATCAGTATCTGTGGGCTTCTGATTCTGCTTGAGGGCTAATCGTTTGAGTTTTAAACCTGACAGGTTTTTAAAACCTGTCAGGTTTGTCGTTTATAAAAAAACGCATTTTTTAAGAAAAATTTCAGGGCAAAATGTATGTATTCAACGACAACTTTTCTTTATCGCAATTCATTTTTAGCTACCTTTCAACTGCTTTTTTGGCTAGTTTTCCGCCCGTCTGCTTGGCAAGCAACAGTCGCCCATATTGATCCTGATTTGCCACCCGATTTTGCATTATCTAAACTGAGCCTGAAACATTGGCGGCATCCTATTTTACGACGTTTATTAGGATTAATATATGTCGTTGGACCGATTCTGACGGGAATTTTTGTGGGATTGTGGCTATGGTGGCTCAGTGAAGATTTGACTTTAATCGTTAGGGGTGTCATTTATGCAATCTTTTTAGGTTTCATTGGTGGTTTAACTTGTGGTATTACAGTCTCTGTTGCTTTTGGCTTTGTTGCAAGTATAATAAGTAGTTTGTTGATTGGTTTATCCTTTGGAATGGATGAAGCAGAATGGTACAAAGCCGCTATTTCATCAGGGATATTGGGTTTCAGTCTAGCTTGTAGTGTTTTACTCAGTTTAGCATCAGAATTATCCAGAGAACCCATCCTAAAAAGTCGTTGGTTTTGGGCAGGTAGTATAGTTTTAGTATTAACTCTCATTATCATTATGACCAATGGGCAGTACAATCCGATGATGGGTGGCATTTCAAATGGTTTATTATTTGCGCTATTATTTGCCTTGCCTTTTCTCTTAGTGCAATATTTAGCCAGGAATTTAATGGCTGGCATTGTCGCAGGTTTGTTAGGAAGTGGGGGGATTTATGTGGCTTTTTTTATCGGGCGACACCCTGATAGTTCCATACTTTTATCTAGTTTAATGGCATTGGCTTTTGGTTTCTCACATAGATGGTGGCTACAGGAGCCTGATGTTATTGCAGATAAAAAAATTGAGATGCCTTATATTACAGGTGTTCCCCTTACGCTACAAAATAAATGTCTTTTTGTTGGGCGCACTAATGTCAGCAACCGTATTGAATTATTATTACAGGCGCAACGTAGTCCTCCTATTTTACTTTATGGACAACGGCGCATGGGAAAAACTTCGCTTTTGATTTTTTTAAAAGATTTATTACCCGATAATTATATACCTTTATTTATTGATTTTCAGGGACCTGTTTCATCAGCTAGCGATTATAGTGGCTTTTTATATACTATCAGCCGTGCAATTATACGGTCAGCGAGTAAAACTCGACAATTAGAATTACCCATCCTTAAGCGAAATACTTTACAGAATGATCCATTTACTGAATTTGATGAATGGCTGGATTGTGTTGAGGCGTGTGCAGAAGATCGTGTTTGGCTACTCACTTTTGATGAATTTGAAGCTTTAGAACATGTTTTTGAAAAAAGGCGTTTAGATAGAAATTTAGTATTGGGGATGTTTCGTCATATCATTCAACATCGCCCACATTTTAAAATATTGATTGCAGGGGCTTATCACTTGGATGCTTTTCCCCATTGGGCTAACTATTTAATTAATGTTGAAACGGTCAAGCTGACTTATTTACAGGAAAGTGAAGCAATACAACTTATTGAACAAACCGTAAACCATTTTTCACTTCGTTATACGCATGATGCCACACAGCGTATTTTAACCATCACTCATTGCCACCCGGCTTTGATACAATTGTTGTGCAAAGAAATTGTATTTTTAAAAAACCAACAACCACATTTAAATAGAAATGTTGTACAATTAGAAGATGTTGAATTTGCAGTTCCTAATGCTTTGGAAAGTGGTAAAAATTATTTTATTCATATCACAAAAACTTCATCATTGGAGGAACAAATATTGCATCTTATAGCAATGAAATCAAGTTTAGATTCTGTTCTGGATGAGGTAACATTAGCTAAAGAATGCCCTTCAGACGAACTTGAAGGCTCCTTATCAAATTTGTTAAAACGTGAATTAATTGAATTAACTTCGACTGGTTATCGCTTTCAAGTAGAATTTATACGAAGATGGTTTATTGAGCTATAACTTGATTGTCGTTCTAGCTTTTGAAAAAACAGAGTCAATTTTTTTGTAACAAACATAAAAAAAGGATATAATATGCAAAAGTTATAATAAAAAAATTATGACAGGAATCAGTATCAATGTGGTTAAGCCATTTTTTTTTTTCGATTTGAAAATTCAACCTCGTCACTCACAAATCCAACACCAAAAGGGCAGCAAATTATGAAACATCCCTTTGTATTTAAAGTAGAAAAATCTGTAGAAGCCATTTTGTACATTGGACAAAACGTTGAGGAACCTACATTCCATCGTATTTCTAAAGTTATGTATTTTGCTGATAAGAACCATTTGGAAAAATATGGACGTTTTATTTGCGGTGACAGTTATGTGGCTATGAAGCATGGTCCGGTTCCCAGCGGTACTTATGATATTTTGAAGACAGTGCGTGACGATGGTTTTGCTCCTTTAGCTGATATCAACGCTGCAAAACAAGCCTTTGTTGTGGTTGATAAATTTTTGGTGAAACCGCTCCGCGAAGCTCGTGAGGATTGTTTCAGTGAATCTGATTTAGAATGCTTGAATCATGCCATCAAACAATACGGGCTTTTATCATTTAGTCAGTTGACGGATTTAAGTCACGATCAAGCTTGGCAAACAACAGACGAAAATGATTATATTGACATTGAACAAATCGTAGCTGTTCTGAATACTGATTATTTACTTGATTATTTGCTTGAACCTTACCCTGAATAATATATTCCTCCCTTACTCCCCTGAAATCTATCTATCAATTTAATTAGTCTTAAATAAAATTAGCCATTTTAAAGGTACTTGATAATTCTATCTTTTGCCCAAAGAAATTAAAATAGTGGTGATTTATTATTTATATTTTGAGTTATCAAGTTTTCGGATTTTCAAAGGCTGGGCAACCACAAGGGTGTGCAGCCTACAAATCCTCGATAACTGTAGCTTAAGATTTTTGGATAGCCTTTATTTTTACGAGTTGCCTAAGTCATTTATTTTTTTGATTGAATTTATCAAGGTTTATTGACAAATGTTTAAAAATAGTCTAAATAAAGTATTAAGCATAAGATTCACTTTTTATTATAACTTTTTATAAAGTGTGTTTTTTTTTAATACTCGTTTTCGTTTAAGATTGTCTAAGTGTAATACATAGGCTTAATAAGTGCTATTCATTTGGTTAAAGGATTTATTATTGTTATAAAAAATATTGCCTTATAAATATTGGCATGGCTTAATTTAATCTTAGATTTCCAAACCAGCTGCGAGTGTTTGTTCTATTTATAGAAAAAACTTGCAGCTTTTTTTTTGCTTAATTTTTTTTAAGGTTTATTTTTTTTAAGGTTTATTTTTTTGATGAGGTTTTTTTATGACGAAAAAACGACAAGAGAGATTTATTCGGGAGAATATTTTGCCCTGGCAACTTTTTAGGTTATTTTGCCAATTTACAACACCACCCAAAAATAAACATTTACTTTTGGTGGGCACTTATCCACATCCATTACTTTTGATGGTAAATTCTAAAATACACCCTTATATAAAGAGTCGAGCTTATTTAAAATCAAGTCAAGTTTCATTAAAAGCCAGTCAACATTACTTTTTGGCACATGATTCTTACATTGATTGTCGAGAGGTTTATACGGCTTTGACTTTGAATGACATTGTGACTCAAGTACAAACTGATAGGCAGCGAATAAGGGGATTCGTTAATGAAGAAACGCAGGATCAAGTGATTGCTGCTATTAAGGCTTCTCAAGTCTTAGAAAAACAGTATAAAAATTTAATACTGGCTGAATTTGCTAATGATTAATGATTAACTACTGAGGCTCAGGCGAAATTATTGCTTTAAAATAAATTCTAAGGCTAAAAGCTAAGGTTAAAAACCGTTTTGCAAGAGCCTCTATTAAGGTTTAAAATTTTTAATACCTAAGTAGTTACAATTAATCATTAACTATTAACCATTAACCATTAACCATTTAGAAAAATGATGGATATTGCTGCTATTCAAACGCTCATTAATCCCGATATGCAAGCTGTTGATGCTTTGATTCGGAAACGTTTACATTCTGATGTTGCATTAGTTAACCAAATAGGGCATTACATTATTAATAGTGGCGGTAAACGCTTACGCCCGATGTTATTGTTGTTAAGTGCCCGTGCTTTTGGTTTTCAGGGAACGCATTTGATCAATTTAGCGGCTGTTATTGAGTTTATTCATACTGCCACTTTGCTACATGATGATGTGGTTGATGCTTCACAATTGCGGCGCGGGCAGGAAACGGCTAATAGTGTCTGGGGTAATGAAGCCAGCGTGCTGGTGGGAGATTTTTTGTATTCGCGGGCTTTTCAAATGATGGTTGAAGTCAAAAGTATGCGCGTGATGGAAATTCTATCGGATGCCACTAATATCATTGCACAGGGAGAGGTGTTACAATTACTTAATTGCCATGAGCCTAATACGACTGAAGCAGATTATTTGCAAGTTATACGTTCTAAAACGGCAAAATTATTTGAGGCTGCGACACAATTAGGAGCCGTTATTAGTAAGCAATCAAGTGAATATGAACAAGCAATGGCAGCGTATGGGATGCACTTGGGTACTGCTTTTCAGTTGATTGATGATGTGTTAGACTATAGTGCAACTGCTGAAGAAATGGGTAAAAATGTGGGAGATGATTTAGCGGAAGGTAAACCCACTTTGCCATTGATTTACGCGCTCAAGCAAGGAACATCGGCTCAACAGCAGGTACTACATGAGGCGATTTCAAAAGGGGGAAAAGAATTTATTGGTGATGTGATTAAAGCAATTGTATCAACGGGTGCGATTGAATATACTAAAAACGTGGCTCAAAAAGAAGCGGGTATGGCAATGTCGGCATTGACGGATTTACCGAGTTCGCCTTATGCTGATGCTTTGTATGCGCTTGCAAAATTTTCGATTGTTCGCACTTACTAGTTACGCTCGTTGGTGAATTTGTGAAAAATGGTGAAAAGCGAAAAAAGAAATCCGATTTTTGAAAAAAATCTGATTTCTACTGAAAAAAGCTTGACATTTTCTAAAATATCATTTAGAATGTGATAATTAAGCATTAATAAAAACGGGGTGTGGCTCAGCCTGGTAGAGCATTGCCTTCGGGAGGCAAGGGTCGGAGGTTCAAATCCTCTCACCCCGATCAATTTTAAGGCTACTTAATTTGGGTACCTACTCATGAAAAAAGCCCCTGTTCAGGGGGCTTTTTTTGTGAGTGACTATCTTAATTCTTCGCTATATAAATTAGGGCTCAGAAGAATACAATTTCCCTTCATCAACTTTGTCAATCCAAGGCAAATTATTTTTTTCCCACCCTTTAGTGCCATCTACTACGCTGTATACCGTTTTATAGCCCACCAAGGCTAATTTATTGGTTGCACCAGCACTCCGATTACCGTTACGACATATTAGGATAATGGTATTTTGTTTGTTTAAACCATTTTCCTTAAGTTGCTCATCAATATCGTTGGCAAAATTCTTGTTGATAGCCGCTTTTTTATTATCGCCTCTGTATACATAAGGAATGTGAGCATCCACTTGGGCAGGCATACCCCCTTTAACAAGTTCAGCTCGGGTGCGAGTATCAACCAATAAGATGTTCTTACTGTCCTTTTTGAGTAAGTCAACTGCTTTGCTGCTAGTTAGATAAAGCTCTAATTGCGTCTTCTTTTTGTCAGGTAAATCGGCAGTTGGTGAAATTGCACAGCCGATGAACGTACTAAAAATAATTAGAACAATAACGATTTGAAAAAATTGGTGCATGACTTTCATTGTGACTAAACTCCTTTCGGTAAGTTGTTACTTTAGTTAGGCACAGCAATACAATCTGCATATTCTTCCTGAAGTTCTTCTGATCCTTCTTTACGGGCTTTATCAGGACTCGTGGATGGATGAATTTTAGAATCTTCTAGCTCATCTACAATACAGCCTGCCGTTACAGCACTGGGTTTGCTCGTGGAGTCGGAAACAACGGCTGTTCCACCGCCGCAAGAAATCAGTAAGCCACTTGTTCCAAGTAAAAGGCAAGCCGCCGCGAAATTGAATTTTGAAATTGTCATCTTTTTTCCTTCTTGTCATAATGCCTATTGAATGTAATAGGTATTTTATGTGTAAAATAAAACTTGTGTCAATGGACAGAAATTAAGCGTTTTAAAATTAAGCACCTAAAGTAAGGGCAGACACGCAGGTCTGCCCCTACAAAATCATAAGTATTCATTCGCCCGGATTTCAACTAAAAACCAAACTTATAATCCAACATGAGCCAAAATTTAGTCGTATCGCCTACTGGGGTACCTGCATCATCACCTTCCATATAATAGGCAACCTTGGCCATCATGCCCAGGTTCTTATTTAGCTTAGGTGGGACGTAAACGAGATCAAGTTCACTGCCGTAATCATCACCCCCATCGTCACTTTCAAAGATGTGATAAAAAGCCAGGACTTTCCCAACCTGTTTATTGACGTATCCCAAAGTGAAATTGGTATCGACCAATCCCTTCACCGGTGTTTTTAGGAATCTATCGGCAAAACCGTTCATGGCATGAAGGGTTGCTAAGGGCGTTGAAAAAGCCCCCCCTCCATCTCCTTCTTTTTCGCCAAGCACCTCATAAGCGGCACCTAAAACTATGCCATTATAATTGGCTTTTACGCCCAATTTATAATACTGTGCTTCTTGATCGGGTTTGATATCACCCATCGTTTCTTCTTCAAAGGAGGGTTTGTCTTGAAGGGCGTATTCAGCTTCATAACTGAGTTTAGCACCGGAAAATTTTTGACCGCCGGTTGCTCTTATACCAATGGTATCATGAATGGAAGCCAGCATATAGCCATAACCCGTCAATTTTAAGGCAGGTGCAACGGTGTAGGAAGCATTAAGTAGAACCGAATTGGTATCCAGTTTACCATTCTCCGTTATCTTGTTGACTCTTTTGACATAAGCAGCCGCGAGATTCAGGTTTGTAACACTGTTGTTAGTCACTAACAACAAATCAAAAGTTTGTGGCATCTGTCTCCAACCAACATGACCAATAAACCGTTGATTGTCAAAAGTGGCCATTTTCCGACCTGCTATGACAGTCGTACCGGCCTGGCTATAAGTAAAATGGGCTTGCGTCATCCGCGTCTGCGTCGGGTCCATAATGACATCATAGTCACTTTGTTCTGGTTTATAATCATCCAGAACACCAAAATGACTCACGTTGGTTGCCTCAAGGGTCATATTAAGACCCTTTGTGGAAGCAAAATTGGCAAATTTGGCACCTAAAACGGTTCTGTTAGTCAATGCGCTTGCGGCATCAGTTCCCCCATCTATATCCGCATACTCATAACGAGGGCGAAATTGTGCATAAAGCAGTGCATCGGAAAAGAGTTTAAAACCGTCACCGTTGTCCGAGGCAACGGGACCGCTGATCCCGAATAAAATACCTGCGGCAGTGAGGCTAATTTTTGAAAATTTCATTGATTCTCCTTTTGGTGATTTTTACTTGCATAAAACACCATTGCAGTTTATCAGATAAAAAAGTTAGAAATCAAGGGGGAAAGTGAAATTTTTTAAATTTTTTTAAAACTCAACCGCTAATTGCAAAATAACCTGGGTAGCGTCTTCACCTGTTCCGCCCTCGCTTTGAGCGTAATCTTCATCAAAGGCATATTCTAAGGAAAGCGTCGTATTTTGAAAAATGCCCATTGATAAACCACCTAAATAGCGTGTTTCAGGTAATCCCAAAGCAAGAGCTTCTTCAGTCCCTTGATAGCCAAGCGCAAAAGTCATTTCTTTGTTCGCCAGCTTAAAGGTATAGCCCAGTTCAACATTCCAGGCTTTCGGCTCTGCACCGTTACCATTAAAGGCAAGATGGTCCATTTTAAATGTGTCTAAGGCCATCACGTATTCCCCTATCAAGTTCACGCCGGCAGCATTGACGATAAGATGTGCAGCTAAACCATTTACATAATCATAATCCACCAGGTAAGGTACATTATCTTCTCCCCCCAGTGCATCCGTTAAACCATCGGAATCACTGATGTCACTGATGTAGCCAATACCCAGGTCGAAACTAGCAGGACCGGTTTCCATTGCAAAACCGATTTGAGCACCGTAGTGATCAATCGTATCTCTCGCATCATCTTGAGTTGAACCGTTGAAGCCATAGATTGAACCATAAGCTCCCCCTGCTTCAAAACCTAATTGGAGGGCTTTTTCCCGTGCTTCAGCCAGCTCTAAAGTAAGCGGATCGGAGATCATATTGCTTTCAAAATTGCCAAACGGGACATACAGTTGCCCTGTTGACAAGTACACAGGCGAAGCCTCCAAATTACCGAGCGTAATAATCGCTTCATCTATTTCTAGCGGTGTCGCTCCTTCTTCATAAAGAAAGACAATTTGAGCCGTAGCCCATTTGTGTACCTGAGCTTCAATCCCTACTCCCAGTTCATCTACTATAAAATCACTGGCATCTACCTCATCATAGTCTTGGTTATAACGAGCTTCGATTTGAACTAAGCCAGTGACGGTGACACCGGTGGGCCATTCTTCAGCCGCTAATAAATGGGTATTGACTGAGCTGATAAGACTTGCTGCAATCACAATAGATTTTATTTTCAATGTTGTCTCCTAAATTGATGAAAATGATTGATTCAAATAAATAGCAAATGATAATTATTATTATATGCCAAACAAATGATAATTATTATCATTTACGAAGTCAAGTTTTTTAAATAAAAATGGGTATTTTTAAAGGTGGGCTACAATTCTGAGAGGTTTAAAGTTAATCCGTTGTACTGTCAGGCTATCCATTCGTAAATTTCCAAACCGGCAGGATCGCACTGACAGCATCCTTTATTACAAGCACTCCCTTCAAGGTGACGCACTTTGCCCTTACGTATCCAATGTTCCAACATGCCCTTTACGGCATCAGGTGTCGCATCAAGATGGTGAGCCAGATCAATCAGGGCTGCCCTTTTATTTAGAATCAAATAAGATTTCAGTTTGGTAAGATTCATGATTTTTTTTTCAACAATGTCTATAGTTAGGAATAACTGAATCAGAAATCCGATTTTTCAAAAAAATCGGATTTCTATCGACTAAATCCCAATTATTAATATATTGTGCATTGTGAATATAAAAATTGAAGAAGGTTTTTTTATCATCAGCTTTTTGATAACAATGTTCAAGAAGAATGAGGGCAGTGAACCGGTATTCGTGAATTTTGCTTTTTAGCAGTGTTTCTATATCGACTAGTGATAGCAGCGTTTGATATTTTTTGGCGACTTTTCGTTGCACGGGTACTTTTATACCCAAAAAAACATCGCCTTCCCCATATTCGCCTACACCTGTTTTAAAGAAACGCTGTAAAATTTCTTTTTGTTTTGGATTAGCGAGTTGTTGGAGTTCTTGTTGGAGTTTAATTAAATGGGTAACTATACGCTTCATTAAGAAGCTCTCCATATTTTTGAAAACATTGCAGCTATTTTTTTTCTTTCCGGTAGGCTAGGAAGTGGTAAATAATTTTCAGCCATCATGACAATTAAATAACCAGAATCCACTCCCAATAATGCCATTTCTGAATTTATCAAATGAGCCATCATGTTTAACCTATACTGAGCGTACTTGATACTTTAGAAAATTCATTCTATACAGATCAACATTTTCACAATAATTGATAAAAATACGATTGAGTATAACATATTTTTTGGATAAGTTATGATATATTAAGTAGGTACAACTTCAAGAAATACGATTTTTGCCAAAAATCGTATTTCTAAACTATTAACCATTAACCGTTAACCACTAAAAATGCAAGTCACAAAGCGTACTCATTTACAAGCTAGTTTGCAAAACACCATTTTTATGGTGTTATTAATTACGATAATCAGTTTAATCGCCTGGTTAAGCACTCATTATGAAATACAAGCAGATTGGACTGCTAATAATCGGCATACCTTGTCACAAGCGAGCCATAAAGTATTGGCTGAACTCACACAACCCATTAAAATCACCGCCTATGTGGGTAAAAATAATGAGGTGCGAGTTGCTCTTAGTGAATTAATAGCGCGTTATCAACGACAGGCAGATAATATCAATCTGCGCTTTGTCGATCCCGTTTATGCACCTGATGAAGTACGTCAACAAGGTATTCAGGGCGAAGGAGAAGTTCTGGTTCATTACCAGGATAGGACCGAACATCTGGGGTTTTTATCCGAGCAAGCTTTAACTTCTGCTTTACAGCGACTAATGCGTCCCGCTCGTCTTGCGGTTTTTTTAGAAGGGCATGGTGAACGTAGTCCAACTCATTTCAAAAATCACGATTTAAGTGAATGGGCAGATGCGTTAAAAAATAGCGGTGTTCAAGTACAAGTTCTGAATGTCGGAAAAAATGCCTGGATTCTTGATGATGCTGATGTGTTGGTCATTGCGAGTCCGCGAAATGATCTATTGCCTGGCGAAATCACCTTGATCGCACATTATCTTGATCAAGGGGGGCATTTACTATGGTTAATTGACCCCACTACGTCTTTGCAAGGTTTGGAACCCATTGCGACAAAATTGGGTTTAACGGTACAACCAGGGATGATAGTTGATCCCATTAGTCAATTGTTAGGGGTTAATAATCCGGCAGTGGTTTCTATTACTACCGACGGTTATGGTGCGCATCCCGTTACATCAACATCTGGCGAATTAATCACATTATTTCCCTACGCAAGTGGCTTAATTGTAGAACCGCCAGAAGATGAAGGCTGGGAAACAACAGCTTTGCTCACGACTAACCCCCAAGTGTGGTCAGAAACAGGGAAAGAAGAAACGGTTGAATTTAACGAAGAAACCGATATTAATGGACCATTGGATATTGCTTTTGCCTTGAGCCGAGATAAACCACTAATGGACGATTCTGAAATGGATAATGAAGAAGAGGCAGTTGAAGAGGTTGAAAAAGCGGTTCACGCGGATGTTCACGACACGGAGGAAGATATTGAGGAAGATATTCATGATGATGTCTATGAAGAACAACGGGTGATTATTGTGGGCGAAGGTGATTTTCTTTCCAATGCGTTTATAGGGTACGCTGGCAATTTGGAATTAGCTTTAAACATGATGAATTGGCTAGCAGCCGATGATACGCTGATTGATATTCCAAGCAAAACTGCTATTGATTTGGATTTAGAGCTGTCTGCTAATGTCGTGATTTGGTTAGGTATATTCTTTTTATTTATTTTGCCGCTGGGTTTAATTATAACCGGTATATCTATTTGGCTAAAAAGGAGGAAAGCATAATGCGACAACGTTGGTTGCTTATTTTTATCTTGTTAGGGGTTGCACTCCTTTTAACGGTATCGGTTTTTTATACCTTAGAAAAGGAAAAATCGGTTGAATTACCTAAATTAACGGATTTAGAAGCTAATAGGGTTCTAAGTATCCGTATTGAACGAAAAGATGCGCCGCTTATTTCATTGCTGAAAAAACAGCATGACATTTGGCAAATGACTATGCCTTACCATTTGCCTGGCAATCATATTCGTATTAATCGCCTATTAGAAATGTTGTCGGCGCGTCAGTATAAGTCATTAGAAATGGCTGAATTGAATTTGGCTGAATTGAGTTTGGATGAACCTCTGGCAACGGTGAAATTTAACCAGTTGACTATCGCATTTGGGGATCGCTCGCCCATGAATGATGGGCAACGTTATGCGTTAATCAAGCAAAAGGTTTACCTGCTTGCTGACACCGTTTATCAATCCTTAAATGGTAATGCATTAGCATTTGTGAGTCTGTCGCCCTTGGGAAATAATCCCAAAATAACCGCGCTAAAAATGCCTGACTATTCAATAGTATTAAAAGAAGGGCAATGGAGTTTCACTTCAACAACCCTATCGCCGGATGAAATTGATACAAGTCAAGATGCGCTCAACACCTTTATCGATAATTGGCAACAACTGCAGGCTTTTAACGTCGAACCTTATACTGAAAGCTCAGACGAAGGGCAAATTGATATTAGCTTGCTTGACCAGGCACAAACCTTACACTTGACGATTATGTCAACACAACAAATATTTGTGCTAGGGCAAAAAGAAAAAGGTGTGCAATATCAATTACCTATTAGCCAAACTGATAAATTGTTACATTTGCCGACTAAAACCCAGGCTAACGATTGATTTCAGAAAAAAACTGACAGGTTTTTAAAACATTTTTTTGGGATTAATAGTGGGTTTCGCTATCGCTCTACCCACCCTACGCTTGCTACGCTTGCTCCTATCCGCCTTAGAATCAATTCTAAGGCTAAGAACTCAAGTCGGTTTTAACCGACATTAGCTCTTAGCATGGAAATTGATTTCCATGCGGTTTGGAACTTATGTGCATAGAATAGCCTTAATCGGGGTGAAAAATGATAGGGCATTTTGTGCAGATTTAACACCCCGGGTTTAAACACCAAGTACAACCACGATCTAACCCCTTATTATATACAATCCTTGTAGTTACTGTCGTTTTAGCTTTTCACTACCTTTACAGCACTACCAAAAAAGAGAGCTAAAAATGACTGATTATTTTCAACAATTATGGGCGGATTTAGTGCGACTTTGTCGTGCAGATCCTCGCGTTTTAGCCACTTGGCTTGATAAAGATAAAGAAAAAATTCAGTCTTGTCTGATTTGGCTTATTTTGGGGAGTAGTCTCTATGGAACTTCAATAGGTTTGTGGCGGGCACCGTTACAAAGTTTTTATGTCGCCATAAAGTTTCCGCTGCTCATTATTTTAACAACGCTGGGTAATGCCATTATTAATGGTATGTTAGCCCAACTATTAGGTGCTAAAATCAGCTTTCGACAAAGTTTTCTGGCAGTCATTATGAGCTTCACACTGATTGCCATTATTCTGGGTGCGTTTACCCCACTGGCACTGTTTTTACTCTACAACTTACCCCCGATGGGAACAGCTTTAGCCAATAAAGCACATGCCCTTGTACTTATTTTACATGTCATACTAATTGCCTTCGCTGGCATTATTGGCAACATTCATTTGTTCACACTGCTTGAATATATTTGTGCTAACCGTTTAAAGGCTAAACAAATTCTATTGACTTGGCTCGGTGTCAACATGTTTCTCGGTTGCCAACTTTCTTGGAATTTACGTCCGTTTTTTGGCACCCCACACCTTGAAGTACGTTTCCTACGAGACGATCCCTTTAACGGCAGCTTTTACGAAACCGTATTTTTCAGACTAAAATGCTTGCTTTTTTAACATTAGTTCGGAGTCCTACGCTTACGCTTTGGGCTTTGTATAAAACGAAACAGGAGTACAACCATGACAATTGATATTCACACATCAAGCAACTTCCTAAAAGACGATGGCACAAAAGAGTCGTATCACTTACCTGAATCGGCAACTCCCATGCAAATCGTGGACGCGCTGTGAAAATCACCTGAATCCGTGGTGAAACAGATTAAATCAGGGCAAGTTAAAAAAACGCTCTTTATTCTACTGGGGATTTTTTTCTTATGCCATGCGATTTATGGACTGATTGTGGGTAGCTTCTCTGGCAATGTGCAATGGTTTGCAGCCCCAATCAAAATTGTTGGCGGTGCTGCATTATCCGCCTTGCTTTGTTACCCCAGCCTCTATATTTTTGGCTGCTTAAGTGGTGCCAACATCACGCCAAGCCAAACTTTATCGGTGCTATTTGGGGGATTAACGTTGACTTCCATATTACTGGTAGGTTTTGCACCGGTGGCTTTTATTTTCACGTTCTCTATTAAGACAGTCGCCTTTATGGGCTTTATTCATATTTCGATTTGGGCTATCAGTATTTTTTTTGGGTTGCGCTATATCGTCATGGGTTTGACACAAATGGATAGCCGTAAAGACAGCTATATCATCAAAGTATGGTGCACGATACTGATTTTAACCATGTTGCAAATGACGACGACACTGCGCCCCATTATTGGAGTATCGGATACGCTATTAACCCCTGAAAAAAGTTTTTTTGTGGAACATTGGTTGGATGTTTTAAATAACAAAAGGAATCGTAGAAAAAATGGTGGGTTGTAAGGCAACTCGCCATTACCCAAAAGGGCAACCACAAGGGATTGCCCCTACAATCAAATGACGCTGATTTGGATGCAAATTGGTAAAAGTTTTATGATTCAAGATATTCAAAAGCTCCTTAAAAAGTGCCAATTTCATTATCACAAATTTTTTCGGCAATATCAGAAAGACTTTTGGCAAATAATGCTGGATTATTGGCTTGATTTTCCATGAAAAAACCCAATCGCGTGTTAAAGCTGCGTAATTTTCCTCGATTAAAATGCTTCCAGCATTTTTTGTTTTAATTGATTAACTTGTGCTAATTTTTTTTCGGCTTTAGGGCGTATCCCTTTCATTTTTCTCCTTTTCAGCTTCAAGATGCTTAATCTTTTCTTCAGCGGCTTGACGTGCTTTTTTCTCGGCTTGATAATAAGGCATGACAAATTTTTCATATACCGGATCAAAAGCCATCTCTTGCGGAGAAGGTTTAGCATCTAATAAACCAGATTCAGTGTTAATAAAGCACCCATATTTTTTCCCCTATTATTTATTGTCAGAATCAGCAAGCCTACAACAAATGCTTCTTCAAATAATGCTCATAAATTTTACCACGAAAACTCACCTCATTGCATGCGCGAAAGAAATAAGGGACAGTTGCCTGAATATCTCTAAAACAAACTTAAACATCATTTTTTCGAGACAAGGAAACATAAACCGGTTTATCTTTTTGTAAAACCATTTGCCCTGTAAATTCTTTTGTCTCAATAGTCAGTAATGTATTTTGAGCTTGTTGTTCTTCGATTTGTTTATAAATGATGGGTAAAGTTCGTAATTCATCCCTGAATTGATTTACTCTATTTTGGCGATGATCTTTTAATGTGAGCCAACGTGATTGTAAATCATCCAAATGTTCAAGATGAGCTATCGACAATGATTCTCCGCTCCAAGGTGAAGTCCCTTTGACATGATTTAGTAATCGTAAGGGCGCATAACAGTACATCAACAACGGCGTATGTAAATCTGCCCAAAATGCGGGATCGGGTGCCAATTCGATTCCCATGATCGTATTGTTGCACAAAAATAGGGCTCCTGTTTGCTCAGGGTAGGGTTCACCCTATGATAAACCGTTTCTAATAATGCTGGCTGATAAGCACGCTTTAATTCATCTAAATGCCCACGCTGTTTTAATCCAAGTTGATGATTAAAACGACTAATATCATCCCACAATTTAGCATAATCTTTCACACCTCGCAAAGCCAGTGCCTTATCACGTAGTGGTTGAGGCAAAATAATAAAACGCTCATCGGCTCCGTGAATATAACCGCCCTGCGCTTCTTGAATACAACAGGCATCTTTAAATTCTCTGGATTCTTTTGGTTCCAAGATGGCGGAAACACACATCGCATGATTTTGCGCCGCATTTTGAAAATAGCCTAAGTGCAGTGGCACAATGGTGGGTAATTTGTGCCGATTTTCTAAAACCATTTCGCCATAATCCGTGACTTTAGCGAGGCGTAGCGCATTTTCTGGCGGTGCAAATTGCCCTGGTATCCCAGGACCTTTAAATAGCGGAATCATTTCTAAATGTTCCCAACGCACTGCCGTACCGCACTCTCGTTCTAACAATAAATCTGCGTTGGCAACAATGGCTAGATTTAAAGGCGCAAGCTGGGCAGTATGGTTAGTACGATAAGCGTGACGAATTTGTCCAACAAGCGATTCATCGACTGTTTCAAGTTCTTCAGTGACATCACGTTTAATTTTGTCCCGGCGAGCCAAGTAGCGGAGGCTACGTATAGAGGTGTCAGGATGAAAAGTCGCCCGAATCCCGCGTAAAACTTTCAGAGGTAAGCCCATACCCGCTTTAATCGTTTGACGTGCTGCGAGATAAGCTTGAAGCAAACGAAATTGACTTTTTTGTAAATGTAGGCACGCATCCAACTGGAAGTACGCTGATTATTCACTCGTCGTTCTACCAAGCTTAAAAAGCCCTGTAAAACATTTAATACCGGTAAATGTGGCAAAATTTCAGTGATTAAGCTATCTTCTTGTTTTCGTTGCTTTTCTGACACACGCTGTCCAGGAGCAATCTCTGTCACCGCCAATAATCGTTGGATAATTGCCATCGCCGTTTCCGGCAATAAATGGGGCAAACGTAATAATGCGGCATAAATCAGCCGATCTTCGGTTAAGAGTTGATCATGTTGCTCGTTTGAAAGCTGTGCGTTGCCATTAATCAGTTGGTTAATAAGGGTAGAGGTATTATTCATTGATAATTACCGCACAGAGGGAAAAAAAAGAAAGGAAGCCCAAGACAGGTGAACAGGTATAATTTCGTATTGCAGTCCATTATTATGGAGTCTATTATGGTAGGCAGACCATTACGAAACCCATTTAGTTCTCAGGCTGGTGAATATGATACCAAAATGAAAATAGAATGTCAAGCATTATATTTTGCATTTATTACACCATCATTTCAAATTTTATATTTATAATGCGAATTAAGGATTGAGAAATTTTTTTTAAATCATATAGTTACCACAGGTGGAACCTGTGGCTATTCACATTTAACCCCTATCGAGTTGAAACCGGTTTACCTGTTTTGATTCTTTTGATAATTGATAACTGATAACTGAATATGATTAAATTAGCTATTATTGGTGGTACTGGATTGACGGATTTTGAGGGTTTAGAGATAAGTCATCAACATGAAGTGCATACGCCTTATGGTGAAACGTCTAGTCCCATTATTGAAGGTATTTATCAGGGAAAATCCTTGGTTTTTCTAGCGCGGCACGGAGCACAGCATACTATCCCACCACATAAAATTAATTATCGTGCTAATATATGGGCTTTGAAAGAATTAGGTGTCAAAACGGTGATTGCTATTGCGGCGGTTGGTAGTATTCATCCGGATATGTTGACGAGGGATTTGGTGATTCCTCATCAGTTGATTGATTATACCTGGTCACGCGAACAGACTTTTTTTGCTGAAGATTTGAGCGAGGTGACTCATATTGATTTTACTCACCCTTATTGTGAAAACTTGCGTAGCCAATTCTTGAAAGCGGCTACGCAAGTTGATTTTAAGGTACATTCTCAAGGTGTTTATGGTGCGACGCAGGGACCCCGTTTGGAAACGGTAGCAGAAATTAATCGTATGGAAAGAGATGGATGTGATATTGTGGGTATGACGGGCATGCCAGAAGCGGCTTTAGCGCGTGAATTAGAACTTTGCTATGCGACTTGTGCTATTGTGGCTAATCCTGCCGCTGGACGAAGCAGTACACTGATTACCATGGACGAAATTAGAGCGAATTTGAAACAAAGTATTGAAAATGTTCGTCGTTTGTTGGCGATAGTGATTGATTCAGTGAATGGGGAATTGTGAATGGGGGAATTGGAACGGGCACAATTTGAATTTTTATGTAGGGTGGGCAGCGTGTTTTTGCTGCCCACCAGCACAAACGAGAAGAAGCGGTGGGCAAAAAAACCCCTTGCCCACCCTACATAAAAACTTAATGGCAAAGTATAATTCCCAGTTCACAATTCACAATGACTTCGGAACAAAGTTTCACAATTAAAAAAATCTATGTTACTTCAATCAATATCCAAATTGTCAGGTAAGTTTTCTTTGAAAACGGTCATCATTATTCTTTTTATTACCCAATTGTTGTTAGGGGGATTGATAGGGTATTTTGCTCACATCACAATAGCTATTTTTTTGTTTATATTAGGCATTTTGATAGCTATTCTGATTGGTGAGGCGATGGTTAATCGGATGGCAAAGCAATTACAGGAATCCTTTGCGACTTTAAAAGAATTAGAACAGATTGTTAATCATAGTCCCGTGGTCACTTTTTTATGGCAAACATCAGAAAATTGGCCTGTTGAATTTGTGTCGAGTAATGTTGAACAGTTTGGATATAGTTGTGATGATTTTCAAAGTGGACGTGTGCTATTTGCGAGTATCATTCATCCGGATGACTTAAATCGTGTGCTTCTTGAGGTGACTAAGTATAGTCAAGCGGGGGTAAGGGATTTTACTCAGGAATATCGCATTATGACTAAAAGGGGTGAGGTGCGTTGGATTGATGATCATACTTGGGTTAGGCGGGCACAAGATGGCACTATCACTCACTATCAAGGCATTGTGATGGACATTACTGAACGCAAAAAGACCGAAGAGCAATTAGAAGCGACTAATATTGTTCTGAATAAGTTTAAAAAAACCTTGGATATGACATTGGATTGCGTGTTGATGTTTAATGCACACACTTTGCACATTTTTTATGCTAACCAGGGGGCTATTAATCAGCTGGGTTATAGTCAAAAAGAGCTTTTACAGATGACGGTGTTAGACATCAATCCCTATCAAACTGAAAAACAGACTCGTGAGTGTTTGACACCTTTATTAAAAAGTTCGCAGCCTTCCGTGACGCTTGAAACGATATATCAACATAAAAATACCACGTTAATTCAGGTAGAGACTTTTTTTCAGTATATTTCAATTCCACTTAATTCCATTTTTTTAAAGAGGGAAAATCATTTAGATAAAGAGGAATCCTTTTTTGTTGCTATTGTTCGAGATATTACGGAACGTAAACGGGCTGAAACTAAATTACAACAAGCTAAAATATCCGCTGAGGAAACCCAAAAAGCGGCTGAGGTAGCCAATCATGCAAAAAGTGCATTTTTGGCTAATATGAGCCATGAGTTACGTACACCGCTCAATGCGGTTTTAGGTTATACACAAATTTTAAATCGTGATAAAACATTGACGGATAAGCAGAAAGAAGGCATCGATATTATTCACCGCAGTAGCGAGCATTTATTGACGTTAATTAATGATATTTTAGATTTGTCCAAAATTGAAGCTGGTAAATTAGAAATTAATCCGGTTGATTTTCAATTACCTGACTTTTTGCAAGATATTGCTGACATAATGAAAATGCAGGCTGATCAAAAAAGCATCCAATTTATATATGAAATATTATATCAGTTACCCGTTATCGTCCATACTGATGAAAAGAGATTACGGCAGGTTTTGTTAAATTTATTGAGCAATGCTATCAAATTTACTGATAAAGGCAGTGTGATTTTAAAAATCATTTATTATGATGGAAAAATTCGTTTTGAGGTGGAAGATACCGGTATGGGTATTCCTGCCGATAAATTAGAGGCTATTTTTTTACCATTTCAACAAATTGGTGATCAAAGTAAACAGGTGGAGGGTACCGGTTTAGGATTACCGATTAGTAAGCAGTTAGTAGAAATGATGGGTGGACCGTTGCAAATAGAAAGTTTCGTGGGGATCGGTAGCATTTTTTGGTTTGAGATACCGCTACCAGAAGTGCAGGGTGCAGTCAATATTAAGCGTACCCAGCAAGCCACGATTATTGGCTATAAAGAAGTTGATCGTGAGTATTTAAATCAAAAACGTGAAGTCTTTTTTACGCCGAAAAATTCACCGTTTACGTTGTTAGTAGTTGATGATCAATGGCAAAATCGTGCTTTTTTAGTTAATTTATTGAAAGATTTGGGTTTTCATCTTTTAGAAGCCAATAATGGAAAAGAGGCTTTAAATTTAGCTTTAGAGCATTATCCTGATATGATTATTACGGATTTGGTGATGCCAATCATGGATGGTTTTGAATTAACCCAAAAAATTCGGGAATCTGCTCAGTTAAAAGATATTATTGTCATTGCTGATTCCGCTAATGTGTTTGAACACCATCAACATAAGTGTTTAAAAGCGGGGTGTAATGAGTTCATTGCTAAACCTATTCGCACGGAAATTTTACTTGATTTGTTGCAAAAGTATTTGCCATTAGAGTGGGTGTATGAAAAACCTGAAATGTTGTCACTTTCGGTTCATGAAGAAGAAGCACAAATACCTTATGTAGCTCCTTCATCAGAGCAGGCGCTGGTTCTATTTAAATTGATAATGACTGGTAACATTAAAAAAATTATTGAAAATGTAGAACAATTAGAGCAGCAAGATGCTAAATTATCTGCCTTTGCTCAGAAGGTGAAAAAATTGGCTAAAAATTTTGAAATGTCTAAACTTAAAAAATTGATAACTGATAACTGATAACTGATTATGCAAAAATTTTCAAGTATTTTAATTGTAGATGATATTCCTGAAAACATTAGTGCACTGTTCCATTTTTTAGATGCTAATAATTTTGAAGTATTAGTCGCACGAGATGGAGAAACGGCTATTGAATTAATTGAATATGAATGCCCAGATTTAATTTTGTTAGATATTATGATGCCGCCTGGTATTGATGGCTTTGAAACATGTAAACGCCTTAAAGCTAATACTAAGACTCAAGAGATTCCCATTATTTTTATGACAGCTTTATCAGAAACGATTGATAAAGTTAAAGGGCTTGAATTAGGTGCTGTAGATTACATCACTAAACCTTTTAAGCAGGAAGAAGTCTTGGCACGGGTTAATATCCACCTGACTATTTGCCATTTACAAAAACAACTCATAGTCCAAAATACGGAATTAGAAATTAAAAATACAGAATTAAAAACTAAAAATGCGGAATTAGAAGCTAAAAATGCAGAACTAGATGCATTTTCCCACACAGTAGCCCATGATTTAAAAAATCCATTGGGATGCATGATGACGATGTCTGATTTCTTACTGGAAGAATCTTTTAGCAGCACGAATACGGAAGAACATAAATGTCTGCAACATATTTTTAATTCTAGCCAAAAAATGATAGGCATTGTGAATGCGCTGTTACTATTGGGAAGTGTCTCAAAACAAGAAATTGAATTAATGCCCTTAAATATGGGGGATATTGTTTATCAAGTACAACAGCGTTTGGCTACTATGTTTAAGGAATATCAGGGTGAAATGATCATATCTGATAATTGGCCAATTGTTATGGGCTATGCCCCCTGGGTAGAAGAAATTTGGGTCAATTATTTGAGCAATGGTTTAAAATATGGGGGGCAACCTCCCCGTTTAGAACTCGGTGCCACCCCAAATGAAAAGTTAATACGTTTTTGGATACGCGATAATGGTGAAGGTTTAAGCCAAGAGGCAATGGCTAAACTATTCACACCCTTCACACGGCTTCATAAAACGTCAATTGAAGGACATGGACTGGGTTTATCTATTGTACAGCGCATAGTTGAAAGGCTAGGCGGAGAGGCGGGAGTAGAAAGCCAGCTAAATGGCGGCTGTCTCTTTTATTTTACTTTACCCGTATTTGAACGTCAGAAAATGCTCTAATTGTTAGCAGTATACTTATTTTGAAGTCAACTCATGTTTTATATCCCATTTTTCAGATTTTGACTATTATTGATCATGCAAACTCATAAAAAAGATTCTTCAGAAAAATTATTGACGGTGTTGGGCGATATTAAGTTATTTAAATGGCCCTGGTTCATGGTTTATCGTCCACGCAGTTTTGCTATTAAGGGTCATCACACTCGGGAAGTGATAAATCTGGTTAAACCAGGTGATATTTTAGTTCGTTCTTTTAATCATTACTTGAATAGTTATTTTATCCCTGGTACTTTCAAGCATGTGGGTTTTTATCTGGGTGAAGTTAGCGAAGCTCATCTCCGACAATTTGCTAACATTGAGCATCCCAATCAATTTAATCCAGGCAAACAGAGGGTGATTCACACGACTGGAAAACAAGTATTGCTTGAAGACTTGCTCGATTTTTGCCGTTGTGATGGTTTGGCAATCTTGCGTTTTCCTCGAAAGCTAAAATCCCTTAACAATCAACAAGTTCCCGAGATTTTATCCGCGTATTTTGACAATCCCACTCAACCCGATGAGACTTCTGAAGAGTCAGAAGTCGTTAAAGAAGTCGTTGAAACGGAAAAACCAAAAAAATTGATGGCTTCTTTAAAACAAATTTTCAATTTTCGCAAGAAAGAAGATAAAAAAGAGCCTGAACCGGAAAATCCGGAAAATGAAGTGTCTACGCCAGAAAAACCGGCTAAACCTGATGCGACACTGGCTGCTTTAGTCAAAGCTGAAAAAAACATTGCCCAATATATTGCCCAGGGTAAAGTGATTGAATTTGACAAAATTTTCAAAATTCTCTATCGAGTTGCCATCAAGGAACTCAGCACATCTCATGACTATGATTTTGGGATGGATAATTTTTATGCCACTCGTTGCACGGAGTTAGTCTATTTTATGACGAAAAGCCTTTGCTGGAATTATGGGATTGAAGCAGAACCTCAGCGTGTTTTTTTAAAAAAGCGTTTGGTTATCACACCAGATATGTTTGTGGATGCTGATCTTGAAGAAGTTTGGAAAAGTGAAATTTAATTGATAGCCGGTTAGAAATCCGATTTTTTCAAAAAATCGGATTTTTTAGCCTGTTAAAAAGTGCTGAAAATCAGCAGGTGCTGAAAATCAGCACTTTTTTTTAAAATATTTCGGAAAATCAAGAAGATAGCAATAACTGAACTGTCAAAAATAAGCGATAAATGGTCCTTAAAATAATTCAGTATAGCACTCTATTTCAGATTTTGTTATATTTTCTACTTTAAAATCAATACAATAACAATATGACTAATTGAAAGTTCCTCCCGTTACCCTACCTGCTGAAAATCAACACCTTTTTTTAGAACCATTTCAATTTTATCCTTTAAAATCAATGACATAAAAATTGGAACGCCTTATGCTTATCATTTATTATTACAAATAAACATAGGGGCAGACCTGCGTGTCTGCCCTTAACACCGGTAGGTTAAAAAGGAGTATATCATGTCTCACCAAATTTTAGCATTGTTTCCTTTATTGCTACTTTCATTTGCAATGATTGTTATAGGCGTATTTATTTTTACGAGATTCTTTCTCAATTTTCCCATATTGTGTCTGAAATTATTGTTTGAAATTCCAGAACTTTTTACCAATCCTATCAAGTTTTTAACAAAGATAGTACACATTTTGTCCTTACAATATCTCTTAAAATGGTTATTGACTAAAGTGGAGGAATTTTGTTTTAATGAAGTCAAGCCAATAATTTATGGCGAAGCTTTCATTATTTGGCTTTGTACCAGTTTCTTATTGATTTTTTCTCCAAGCGCAATCATACTTGAGGAAGTGGCACTCATCACCGTTTTCTTTGGATTGTTCGCTTACAAATTTTTGATTATCAAGTATCAGATAAAACCGGCGGTTAAACGAGCCAAACTTTTTGAAAGATCCGCGCTTAATGCATATAAACGCGGTTTTATACAAATGACTTTCAGTCAATTTGAAAAGGCATTAGCCATTTATAATCAGCCAGCCATCGCGAATAATTTTCGATTTGATATTGATCGTGCCAAATTGTTTGAACAAATAGGTATCGTCTTATATAAGGCTCATCGATCTAAACAGGCTTCAAGGTATTTTAGTCAAGCATTTGATATCTATCAAGAACCACACGATTTTGAGAATGCTAAATTAATGAAGGTTCATATTAGGGCACTTAAAACAGGCGCAAACATACTGTTGGAAATGGGGCGACGTAAAGATGCTTGGAAACGCTATAAGTTGATCTACGAATTGACGGGCGTATCTGCTATTCCAGAGAATGCTTTTAACCAAAGTTTTGGTATTAGAACCTAGAAATGAGGTTTTAATAACTTCTGACAGTTACAAGCCAAACCTGACAGGTTTTAAAAACCTATCAGGTTTATTAATTCATGAAAGGAGTTTTCCCACCCAACATGGCTAGCTTGTAAACCCCGTCTTGCCTCAAAATGATACATTATGAAGATGGGTATATTGTTTGAGTTTATTGATACAAAAGTACTCTAAACTTTCGTTTACTTGTAGGGCAGCAATAGAAAGTGCTTTATGTAATTCACAACCCACATCAAGGTTAAATTGACCGGAATAAGGTTTCGCAGTAGCTTCTGGTAAAGTGTCTCCATCTTCTTGATAGATTCGTATACATTCTTCAATGGCTTCGCACAATTCAACATAAACGTCAATCTCATTATCTCCATGCACACCACCTAACATTAACCCCGGGCAAGTTCCAATGTAACAAGCATCTTCTTCGGACCATTGAACCATTTTTAAATAACGAGTACTTTCTTTCATTTTGTCACCTTTCACACCTTGAAACTTTTAAAATAGTTGCCTAATTAGAATCAGTAAAAATCCGATTTTTGAAAAAATCGGATTTCTTGAACTGGTATCAATTTTTGCCCCGCCATTTTAAGAGCAAGATCAATAATCCCATTATTGCCACTATTATCACCAACGCGAACAGCCATACCTTCCAATTAGTTAAAAGCGACATTAACTGTTCTTTCCAAGACTTAGGATGAGCAGTTTGCCAACTATTACCAACAATACTATTAAAACGGCTACTGGCAGATTCAATGGGTAAATGCTGATAATGGCGTATCATATTATCGTAAATATCATTAAAGGCAGCTTCACGATCTAGTAAAATACCAGCCCAATGGGCACCATAGATTAGGTTCCCAGCGACGATATTTTCGATGGGAGGTAGAAAATCAAGTGGATGGTTGCCAGAGTCAATTTCCGCTTCTAAGCCAGCACTGCCTAATAATACTCCAAAAAAATGAAAGCGACTGTTAGTACCCTGATTGTTATCCATCAAGGTGTTAAACATAATCAAGTTACGTATGCCAGTCCGCACAATTTTAATCCCGTCGCCGGCACTGTCTCGCACAATATTCCAGAGCAATAGGTTTTGGGCGGCATTATCCAGGGAAATCGCCGGTAATTTTGCGACCGCAGAGCCATCCGCTAGGCGACCAAATCCAAGAACCAAATCATCGCGAAGATCATCATCCGTTTGGCGAGCACGATGGCCATTGCCTTCAAAAACGTTTTCCATCACAATATTATTGACAGCGCCAAAATCTAAGCACATACCTTCTTTGTCATTATGCATGATTTGATTATGCTGAATGACCAAACCATAGCCACCGTCAATATACAATCCCTGGGTTCTATGTCCGCTGAAGGTATTGTTTTCAATCAACAATGCATGCGGCGCCGGGTGAATCGGCCATAATGGTTCTGTAAGTGAATCTGCTAAGGTACTGTTTTCAAAGTCTTTTTTTGCCAAAGCATCGCTGATCAGCAGCCCAGCACCGCCATTATCTGCTCGTTGTCCATTGCGAATATCTGAATCATGCAACCAAACGTATGAGACATTGCCTTGGATTAAAATGCCGCCTTGCTGCGGTTGGTTAATTTGCACCTGTTCGATTTCAATAAAGCGACTATTATTCAAAATCGCAATAGCGCGTCCACTGTTAAGAAAACGCAGGTTACGCATTATCACCCCTTGCGCTCCCGCAATCATAATACCAAGCCCTGTCGTTTCAATCGCAAAATCAATCATTCCACTCTTGCCACTATTAGCGGCTATTAGCACAGTGGCAGGATTTTGAACGGTAGGAGCCGTTATCGTGGCATTATTACCTAATAGTAATATTTCTGAGGGCAGCAATAAAACTTCATCAGCCATTATCGTTTGTCCTTGCAAACTCACACGGTGTTGACCCGATAAGCTTTGCAATAATTTATTGAGTTCGCTGATTTTATTTCCACTAAAGTCAACATGGGGAGTATTTTTTGCCCAACTTGGCAAACCAGCTTGAATGTCATCCCGCAAGTTGTTTTGATAGGTTTTGGGACCTTCTATCGCTGTAAAAGGTATCGAAACAGCTTGGGCTCGTTTTAATGCTCTTGCATTATCTAGTAATATCTTAGCCGGATCAGTATTCGCCGCCCTTTCCAAAGGCGGCATATGATATTGTTGAAGTAGGCTTTCTGCATACACTGTTTGAATGCTGCTACACCATGTCGCTATTAACAACCAAATAACATTATATCGTTTAAAGTTCATGCTTATATATTTTGAGAGTACAACGGATTATCGAAACAAACGGATTTTTGATCGTGCGAAATAAATTATGTTAACAAATGCTAACTTAAACATCAAGTTTTAACTATTTTTCCAGTTGCAATTGAAGTCAACTTATTTTAAAATAATTAATGGCACTATTGTTAAATAACTTTTACTTAAAAAGGAGTCTTAATTAAATGAAAACCGCAAAATGGGTAGGGGCGGTTTTATGTCTTTCAGCGAGTCTAACACAAGCTGATAACATAATCCCCTACGGAACTCCCACAATAGATGGGGTGCTTAATTCCACAGAATGGTCCGAAAACAGCCATATCCGTATGGCGCGTTTTTATGGTTTTGACCAATTTGCCCATTTGCAGTCAATATGGATGCGGTGAATTATAAGTATATAAGTAGGTCCACAAAAGTCTTTTAACATTTTCTATTATAAAAATTCGTTAATAATCAATGCTTTAGCATAAAACAATTTCTATTTTTATAAATCCGTTAATAATGAGTGCTTTAGAAGAAAACAAAAATGTTAAAATATTTATGTGTACCTACTTAGATGTTCAGCGTTTCACAAAGGGCGAACACAAAAATTCGCCACTACATGAATCTATAATCTTTTAACATTTATAAAATTCTATTTTTTTAAGTACTCAGAGCAACCAGTCAGTCTTGCCCCTACAACAATATTCTTATGCTTCGTTCCGAAAATATTTATACGTAGGCTGCACACCCTTGTGATTGCCCTGAGTAGTTATAGTTAGCCAGAAAAGTTGACAAAATAAAAATTTTTCTAAAAAATCGGATTTTTTTGAAAAGGAAATTAGCATGAGTGAAAAAGATCATCTTTATCTAACGGAAGTGATTAAGGAAGTTGATAACCTGCCTTGTTCTCATCCCGCTTCCGTCAACATTGATGTAGCAAATACCTATTATAGTTTAACCAAAATGTTGCGTCCTTTATTGGTGGTGGAAATCGGCTGCTTTATCGGTTTTTCAACGCTTCATTTTGCCCAAGCCTTGAAAGAACTTGGCTTTGGTAAAATTATTTCGATTGATGCATTCGATTGGGAAGTGGATGCAGGTAAAGGTATGCAAAATCGTCAGGAAATCGCAGAATATTACCGAAAAATGGCCGGGGTGGAAGACATCATTACCTATATCAAGGGTTATTCCACCCAAGTGTATTCCCAAATAGCTGATCAAATTCAAAACCAGATTGATCTGCTTTATATTGACGGTGATCATTCGATCAAGGGGGTTTTCGCTGATTTTAATACCTATTATAACGACGTTCGGGTAGGTGGATACTTAATCCTGCATGATATTTACCCCTCAATGTGTGATGTTGATGGCCCCCGCGCACTGATTGATCATTTTAATGCGAGTGAAGTGATCCCGCAGCAGATCGAATTGATTGAAATGCAAACAAGGGATGGATTTGGCATTGCAATCCTTCGCAAGAAAAGCGATAAACCTATTCAGGCAAAACTTTCCTTAGGCGACAAGGTAAAAATCGGTTCCCGCAAACACCTGAAACGAATACCGTTGTTTTCAAAAACTCATCCTACGCTGCCCTCTACTGAGAAATTTCAAGTTATCATTACTGTTGTTGATGCCCAGAGCGGCAAACCCATTTCGGGGGCAGAGTTTATTTGTCCGCAACGGTGTGGAGAACAGCGAATAACCGGTGAAGATGGCAATGTTTATCTCGATCACTATTTACCTAACAGGTATCTTATTGATATTTCAGCAAAAGGTTACACTGCCAAACGTGATATTTTGTTAGATATTTCGGCTGACAAACCGTTGCATACGTTCACAATTGAGCTAGAAGCTGGGATTTTCAAACCTAAATCCATGCCACAGTCACCTGAATCTCAATTCAATCCCCAATCTATCCAAATTGAATGGGCACTTTTCGAGCGGATGCGTCTTGCCGCACAAGTGGAGATTCAGCCAGCAAACGATTTCATGCCACAAACTGCGGCTGATGAGGTAGCCGTGCGCGTGATTCCGCCAGACGATTTTAATGCGAGCCGTCTATTTGCCGAAATGGCGGCTTTACCAGAAAACGGAGGTGAAGTATATTTGCCGGCAGGTCGTATTGAGTTGACAGAAACGTTGAAACTCCGTACTGGTGTGCACCTCGTTGGCGTATTAGGGAAAACAGAGTTAGTTTTCAAGGAGATTGATTTTGGCTTAATGATTCAAGGTGACAATCGGGTACGGGTAGAAAATGTAAGGATTCGTCACCAAGGTGCCCATAAGTTTTGTGCGGCCATTTTTGCGACGAGAGCGAGCGATATTTTATTTTCTCATGTCGAAATTTTTGCACCTCGCGCTGTTGGTTTTCTATTTTCAGATGGGGTTTACCGGGCGCGGTTGGAGCAATGCGCTGTTTATGAGGCTGGTTTAGTCGGTTTTATGATGGTACGCGATGTGCGGGAAAGCTTGTTGCAAGCTTGTGTCGCGGAACGTTGCCAACAAGGTGGTGTTTTCATGACGGACTTAAAATTACCCCCAGAGATCGATCCGTTAGATTTCCAAGCACAAATACATTATACCGCTGAAATCATTGGCAATTTTGGTCCATTTGCGCCTGAGGATCCCGCGCCCTATCGCAATACATTAATCAATTGTTCATTTCGCCGCAATCGTAAAGTGGGCATCACCACCGATGGGGTTGGTTATTTGCGCGTGCTTAATTGTATTATTGCCGATAATGATTGTGAAGGGATTACTATCGATAATGGCTCTTGGGGTTGCCAAGTGCAAAATTGTCATATCTACAATAATGGGCGACGTGGTTTACAACATGAAGCTGAATTGACTCAAGATTTTGTCGAAACAATGGGCTTGATGCCTGATGGCACTTCTAAAGCCAAGTTGCCGGGGATTAGCCTTGATAACGCCGCTTATTCTCGGATTGAAAATAATTGTATTGAGGGCAATTGGGGAGATGGGGTTAAATTTGTGCGTTCTGTCTATGGCTGCACAGTGGCGCACAATCTCATTGCTAACAATAATCGCGGAGTGAACGATAAATTTCATTTTTTTGGTGTTCTTATTGGGGTTGCAGTGCGTCAACATCCTGATCAAAGTGATTTTCCCAGTTGTTATAATCGCATTATTGAAAATGACATTTTGGGATCACATTATGCAGGGGTGCATCTATTACCCCACACGACAGGCAACATTGTCCAGGCCAATCGTATCGTGGATCAGACTTTTATGGCTGTTGAGGATCATACGAGTGCTGGTAATCGGATTCAAGAGAATGGTATGTAGGTACACATTTGAAAAAACTTGGTTTCTTTTATACTTTAAATGGCTTAAATATGGCATGTTATGTAGGGTGTGCAAGTCTTTTTGTGCAACGGCAACTTTCCGACACGAATTCTAACAAATTAAAAATACTATTTTTGGCAAAAATTTCTAAGGGCAACCTATTTTCTTCACTGATGAGCGTTCTTATGTCTATTGAAACTGAATTAAAATTATCATTACCCCCAAAAAAGGCTAATAAGCTGATACAGCACCCAATGTTACAATCGGCAAGCCATACCACTCAACATTTATACAATACTTATTTTGATACGCCAAACCATGATTTATTGCAGCATGGGGTTGGATTGCGAGTGCGCCGTATTGGTGATAAACGGCTGCAAACTATGAAAACGGCTGGAACTGTTTTAGGGGGGTTGCATCAACGCCAAGAATGGGAAATGGAGATAAGCGGTAATACTCCCGACTATAGTCAATTTCCAAAAGGGGCTTTACCTGCTTGGTGTAGCAGTAAGAAAAATCGTAAAAAGATAGAAGCCCTGTTTACCACTGATTTTACACGAACCACCTGGGACCTTAGCCTAAACGATGGAAGCAAAATTGAAGTGGCTCTTGATCAGGGGGAAATTAAAACCAAAACCGCTAGTATTCCCCTAAATGAAGTGGAATTAGAACTCAAAGCGGGTTCGCCAAATGTTCTTTATAAAGTCGCATTGACTTTACAAAAAACTTTGCCACTCACGATTGAGAATAAGAGCAAGGCGGCACGGGGCTATGCCCTGTATCAAACTAACTCTCTTCAATTCCAGAAAGCTGGGAGCGTTAATTTAAATCCTGATATGACAGCCGATCAAGCTTTTATTCATATTATCTGGCATTGTCTTGAACATCTACAAGCTAATGAAGAAATGGTTTTGTATGGTGAAGATATTGAGGGTGTTCATCAAATGCGCGTGGCTTTGCGCCGTTTGCGTTCTTGTCTTAGTTTCTATAAGTCATTGATTCCTAAAAAAACTTATGCTAAGTTATACAAGGATGTGAAATGGATGACTGATGTGTTAGGTGTGGCACGAGATTGGGATGTATTTGCGCTGAATTTGCAAAACATGCAAGCACAATCCAGCCCTCTTTCTCTTTCGCACCAGTTGCTCGAAGATTTACAAACACGGGTAGCAGACTTTCAGGAACGGGCGTATATCACGGTGCGTCAAGCCATGCGTTCACCTGATTATAGTCGTTTGTTGTTATCACTTAGTCAATGGCTGATGCAACAAAGCTGGCGGCGGAAATTAGGTACAAAAAGCTTACAGCGTCTGGATAGCCCAGTTATGCTTTTTGCCAGTCAAAAGCTCGAATCGCATTATCAGCGAATCTGTCAACAGGGTCAAAACTTCGCCCAACTTAACACTGAGCAACGTCATGAGTTGCGTATTTTTGTCAAAGAAATGGCTTATGGTACCCGCTTTTTTGCTGAACTTTATCCACATAAAGCTGTTCGCCCTTATGCCAAAAACTTATCACATTTGCAAGATGAACTAGGGGTCCTCAATGATGTGAATGTGGCAACTGATTTGCTCAACCAAGCTGGATTAGATGAAAATGCCTCCGCTCGACATTTTATAAATGGTTGGTATGCCCATCAACACATAACTTACCTGACTAGCTTAGACAGCGCTTGTCAAACTTTTTTTGAACAGAAGACTTTTTGGTAAAAAAGAGTATGAGTCAAAGCATTCGCGCTTCAATCTCATTAGGTAACTCCAAAAAAATAATATACCCAGAAAATAATGCTATAATACTCGACTATCAAGTTTTTGATGTTATAGCGGTTCCCGTTTGCATAAAGTACAATTTTAGAGGCAATGTTGAAAGCAGTTTTGTGCATCATCAGGAGTAATTGTTTCTAAAGCATCTGCTAGAGCTTGATAAAGTTCTTCAGTATTTGAGATAACTGTTTTCTTGATAAAATTTTTGACTTTAGACCACATAAGTTCAATTGGATTTAATTCGGGGGAATAAGCTTTCAGAAACATTGTCCTCGCCCCGGTTGCTTCAATCATCGCTATAGCGTCTTCATCGTCATGAACTCTCGCATTATCCATGATAACCACATTAGAGGAAGTTAATACAGGAACTAAAAATTCTTATAAAAAGAAAGCAAACAAAAAACCAGTTAAGGTTCCTTCATAACAGAAAGCAGCCAATAAGCCGGAAATTCCTAATGCGCCAAGCGTGCTAATTCTTGTGCCACGAGTCAAAGAATTTTCACTGTGAGCCATAGTGCCTAAAGGGGAACGTGCATGACGACGAGTCAAATTTCTAACACTACCCGTTTCATCAAGAAAAATGAGAGCTTTGGTTTCAAGAGATTCCAGGTTATTTTCATAAACGCGTCGCATCTCTTGATTCTCCTGTGTGTATTTCCTCGAATCAAATAACGTTTTCTTTTTTCGAGTTATTTTTAATTTAGTTAAAGTTCTATCAATCGTTGAGCGACTAACTGCTTCAAAGTGTTGGTTATATTCATCACGAATTTCCAAAAGGATTAGATCCGGTTGACTTTCTATTAACTCCTTTAGAAAAGCCTCCCTGGCACCGATATTGACGCTGGGTATCCTCCTCCATGAGGTTTTGGGGCTATTTCGCCATTCAGATAAAATTTTTGTAGCAAACTAGCTACAAAGCTAAACGAGACTTTAAAACGTTCTGCTAAATCTCGCATTGAACCTTCATCATTGTTATAAGCAGTAACTATCTTTTCACGTAAATCTATTGAATAAGGTTTTGGCATGGAATACTCCATTCGAGGTTAAATTGTTGGCAAATATTATAACTCTATTTTGTATTTTAGTCAAGCGGGAACCGCTATATCGACTACAGGATGAACCAAAAACGCTGGTTTTTTATGGCAAACCTATCAAGTTCAGTGTAGTACCCTAAGTGAACTTATGATGGGTAAAATTTTACGACACCCATCATCCAAACTTCAATACGCCCCAAGTCTAAATGACAAGGGGCTTTTTTTATGCCCTATTTTTTTTTAAGAGAACAAGGATGTCGATGATTTTTTTTGATATAATATCTAAGGTAGTTCCAAAAAAATAATTATCCTGATAGATGTAATGGCAAAATACGAACAAACCATTTTTCAAGCAAGCGTAGGGAAACGAGAATTAAGTTAAGCCAGGGCGATAACGAATGTTCGCCACTACAATTCCTAAATACGTGATGTTTGGTAGGGCAGACCTATCGGTCCGATACTTAATGGCAGTGACTGGGTTTTTAAAATCTAGTATTAGGATTGCCCTACCAACTGATAACTCATTAAGAAAAATATGAAAAAATTACCCATCGGTATTCAAACCTTTTCTAAAATTATCAAAGATAATTGTGTGTATGTGGATAAAACTCGTCACATTGCCGAATTAATTGAATCAGGCGAATATTTTTTTCTTTCCCGCCCTCGCCGGTTCGGAAAATCTTTGCTGGTTTCAACATTATCTGAAATCTTTTCTGGCAATAAGAGCCTTTTTCAGGGATTGTATATCTATGATAAGATTGATTGGCAGTCTTATCCGGTTATTGTTATTGATTTCAACAATATTTCATATACAACTGATGAAGTATTTAGAGTCTCATTATTATCCTTTTTGGATAATATTGCCGCAGAATATGACATTGTTCTTTCAAGCATCTTCGTTAAGGACAAATTTGTTGAGTTAATTAAAAAGATCGCGGCAAAAACTCAACAAAAAGTGGTGATTCTCATAGATGAATATGATAAACCCATTGTCGAGCATATTGATGATATCGAAAAAGCCACCAAAAACCGTGAAATTCTTCGGGATTTTTTCGGTGTTTTGAAATCTTCCGACGCTTTTTTGCGCTTTGTATTTTTAACGGGCGTGTCTAAATTTTCCCGCGTGTCGATATTTTCTGAATTAAATAATTTGCGAGATATTACCTTCTCGAAACAATTTGCTACATTAGTTGGCTATACACAAACAGAGTTGGAAAGTTATTTTGATAAATATATTCAAAGCCTTTGTTTTGAGTTGGGCATAAAGAAGGCACCGTTGCTGGAGAAAATTAAGACTTGGTATAACGGCTATTCTTGGAATGCCAAAGACAAATTGTATAATCCGTTTTCCATTCTCAATTTGTTCGCCGAACAACAATTTGACAATTATTGGTTTGCCAGTGGAACCCCAACCTTTCTGATGAAGTTAATCAAGAAGACAACACTTGATGTCACCCTGCTTGAAAACACAAAAGTTTCAAAGATGGTTTTTGATAGTTATAATATTGAGAATCTAAACGTTTTTGCGCTGTTGCTTCAAACCGGTTATTTAACCATAAGCGAAATTGATCAAAAAGCGAGAACGCTTCAATATGTTTTGAACTACCCCAATTTTGAAGTGAAACAAGCTTTTATTACCTATCTGTTTGACAGTTTTACTCAAAATGAATTAGGAAAAATCGAACCCGCTGTCGAAAATTTACGCCACTATTTACAAACGGAAAATCTCGAAGGCTTTATGAACATCATCCGTGCCCTATTTGCCAAAATTCCGTATCCGTTACATATCGAACAAGAGGCTTATTACCATTCCTTGTTTTATATGATATTGGTATTGATGGGCGTTGAAATTGATTTAGAAGTGTTAACTGATAAAGGGCGAATTGATGGCGTATTGGCTTTTGAGGAGAAAATTTATCTGATTGAGTTTAAATATGGTAAAGCAGGTAGTAAAATGGACAGCTTAACTAACAAAGCACTCAAGCAAATCAAAGCCAAAAATTATGATGAACGCTTTTTGAATGATCCGCGCCCGCGAGTGTATCTGGGTGTTGGCTTTGCTGGGAAGGAAATTGGGTATCAAAAAGTAACCCGTCTCGAAGCGGATATTATATCGCCCTAGATGGGCAACCGGATTGCCCCTACCAACTGATAGTTGAATGGAATAACATTAGACTTGTCCAAAAATAAATTCAAAGCCTTATTTTCGGACAAGTCTATTGCCGATTTTCAGGCTGGTAAACCCAATCTGAGGTATATTAAAATTTATAGCTGGCTCGGCTAAGGAAATATTAAGGGCAAATATTAAGGGCAAATATTAAGGGCGAACACAAGGGCGAACACAAGGGCGAACACGCAGGTTCGCCCCTACAAAAACAGCGCAATTATTAATTCGCCAAAGCTGTCTCTTGTATGACAAGCTCATCTAAATGTTCCATTGGGTCTTCTCCTTCATCAACAATCAGCGCGTAGAAGATATATGTTCCACCCAATCCAGGTGGTACTTCAAAATCTAGCAAACTGTGAACAACCGTCTGGCTTTCCAAAGATTCCTTGAACGCTTGAGCGATAGGAGAAAATTCATTAATGCCAAGCGGTGTTCTATAAATCAGTTCACCTGACGGCATTGAAATAGCCACCCATAAATCAACGCGCTTGAATCGTCCAACATTGACATCTATTTTTACCTCTGCGCGAACAAAATCACCGACTCTGTAATAATCTTCTATGCCCTGAAATTCAATAATCGTACAGTTTTCTAAGGAAATGGTTTCTTCGGCTTGAGCAGATAAGTCATCATTATCAGTGACAGTCAGCGTGATTGTCGGCTGACAGCTTTTGTCTCCTGCAAATGTCAATTCCGCTGTTTTTCCTAAAGCCGTTTGTTCATCAGAAGTTGTCCATTCATAACGCTTGATTTCACCATCCGGATCATAGGAGTCGCTGGCATCCAATTTGACAATCAAGGGTGTCATTCCCGATAAAGGGCTTGCGGTGAAAGAGGCGGTAGGTTTTTCATATATCCCTTGATAAATGCTAACCTCTTGCCCAGCAATAGTTAAAGTACCTTTACGATCTTCTGTATTGCTATTGTCGGCGACGGAATAGTCAATTTCGCCATTGCCATGATTATCCTTTGGTGATGTGATTTTTAGCCAATCATCATTATGGCTGATTGCTGCCCATGGGCATTTTTCATTAGAGACTTCAACCGTTATCGAACCATTATCTGCATTATATTTATGCGTTTGATTGGTGGGTTTGACAGTGTATTTGCACAAATCAAAACTTGCGGTGACGGTTTTGTCACTGCTCATTTTGACAACACAGGTTGCAGCATCACCTGAACAATCACCGCCCCAACCTTCAAATATTGAATCCGCATCGGCTTTGGCTTTTAATGTAATAACAGGGTTGTTGTCATATTCTTCACCGCAATCATTACCACCACTACCACAATTAATACCAGAAGGCGAACTGGTTACAATGCCGTTACCATTACCTTTTTCACTGATGGTGAGTAAAAATTTATCAATTGGTTTTGGTTCAAAAGTGGCTATGACGTTTTGGGCTTGATTCATGGTAACAGTACAATTACCCGTTCCTGAACAAACACCGCTCCAACCAACAAATCTAGAATCAGCATCGGCTGTTGGCGTTAAAGTGACGGATGTATTGATTTCATAAATCTTAGAACAATCACTGCCACAATTAATACCGTTCCCCGTGACACTACCTGTACCCGTGCCACTTTTGTTGACAGTCAATGGGAACTCTTTAATTTTAAAAGTTGCGGTGACTTCTTGAACTTCGCTCATAGTCACATTGCAACTGCCAGTTCCTGAACAAACACCGCTCCAACCAACAAATCTAGAATCAGCATCGGCTGTTGGCGTTAAAGTGACGGATGTATTGATTTCATAAATCTTAGAACAATCACTGCCACAATTAATACCGTTCCCCG
>Ga0190358_1000020_pt1 | contig 75081 bp, 58 predicted proteins | sample 48721812_MG_FD_161666 | JGI IMG/M metagenome (GOLD analysis project Ga0190358, IMG submission 161666) | Hydrothermal vent microbial mat bacterial communities from Southern Trench, Guaymas Basin, Mexico - 4872-18-1-2_MG | ecosystem: Environmental > Aquatic > Marine > Hydrothermal vents >... | reverse complement strand
ATGTAGAAACTCTGGCAAAGTGGAAAACGAAAATCTTGGCTGCGGTAGGCAATAACGGGCAAATTATTATTGACGTTATTCCTGATTTAGAATTAGTCATTGGTTCCCAACCCGAAGTCGCAAAAGTAGGAGCGACTGAAGCGCAAAACCGTTTCCAGATATTTTCCTTGAACTTTATTAAAGCGTTATGCGATAAGGATCACCCCTTCATTCTGTTTATTGACGATTTGCAATGGGTGGATTCCGCTTCATTGGTTTTACTTAAAAGCATTATGCTTGATGACGACATCCAGCACCTATTAATTATCGGTGCTTATCGTGATAATGAAGTTGATAGTAGTCACCCATTTATGATGGCAATGGATGAACTCCAAAAAGCCAATGCCGTTATTAACACTATTGAATTGGCAAATTTACAACCAGCAGCTATCAATCATTTATTGCAAGATAGCCTATTATGTTTTGCTAAACGAACTCAAGCACTCACCGACTTGATTTACCAGAAAACCCAAGGCAATGCCTTTTTCACTCATCAGTTTTTGCAAACCTTGTATTTCGATACGTTATTGCGTTTTGATTTTGAACAACATCAATGGCAATGGGATGTTAAACAGATAGCAGCCCAAAATATCACCGATAACGTGGTTGAATTAATGGCAAACAAGATTGAAAAATTGCCTTCAAACACATCGGTGGTGTTGCAACTAGCGGCTTGCATTGGTAATCAATTTGATTTGCCCATATTGGCTATTGTTTATGAGCAGGATCAAAACGAGACGTTATCCGTATTACGTCAGGCAATTACCGAAGGGCTTATTCAGCCTTTAGATGAAAATTACAAACGTCTTGATACTGCTGAAAAATCCCAATTCAAGTTTCTGCATGATCGGGTACAGCAAGCCGCTTATGCACTGATTGATGATACTCAAAAAAAAGCAGTTCATGTTAAAATTGGGCGACTATTGTTATCTAATGTATCAAAAGAGACGATAGAAGAGAATCTATTTAACATCGCCAACCAGTTTAACAAAGGCATAGAATTAATAAGTGAATATAAAGACAAATTAGCTTTAGCAGAAATCAATCTCAAAGCTTCTCAAAAAGCAAGACAATCAATGGCTTCCCAGCTTGCCCTGGAATATGTGGAAAAGGCAATGTCCTTGTTGCCAGAAAATTTCTGGAGAAATGAATACCAATTGACTTTGAAGCTTTACAAAGAACGTGCTGAAGCAGAGTTTATCAACGCACATTACAAAAAAGCAGAGCAGTTCATTAAGGAAGTTGTCAAACAAGCGAAAGATGTGTCTGATAAAGTCGATGTATATTATCTTTTAATCACTATATATAGTGTAAAAGGCGATTTGAACAAAGCTGTTGAAACAGGAAGAACGGCATTATCTCTATTTGGAATAACTTTACCAAATGATGCAGAAAAAGAGCAAGTTTCATCGGAAGAAATGAAAAAAACGCAAGAAAACTTGTATGGTATAAAACCTGCGTCTATTCTTAATTGGCAAGATTTAAGTGATGCCAATTCCATTATGATCATCAAGTTAATGGTCGTTTTAGAACCACCAGTTTATATTATTGGTGACTTACCAACGTATATTTACTTAGTGAGCAGGGCAATCAATATTTCTGTCCAACATAGGGGATTAGTAGCAGAAATTTCAAAAATGTATGCGAATTATGGGTTTCTTGTTGGCGATATTTATGGAAATTATGTATCAAGTTACGAATTTGGTACTATGGCTATAAAAATCGCAGAGCGATATAATTCAGACGCGTATATCTGCAAAACCTCTTTATTACTTGGTAATTGGATAAACCCTTGGTGTCGTCCCCTTAGCCAGGCCGAAGATATTCATACCAAAGGCCATCAAGCGGGCATGGATTCAGGGGAATATGAATTTGCCGGTTACAATGTATATGGCTATTTTAACAATCTCTTTGCACAAGGCAAAAATTTAAGTGATATTAAGGAAAAAATAAAACTTTATTTGCCTATGGTAGAAAAAATCAATCATCAATTTGCGGCTTACTTTTCTTTAGGAATTGCTTATGTTATTAATTTACTTCAAAACGAAGAAACCGCAAGGTTAAAGGTTTTTGGACAAGAAATGTCTCTAAAACAAATGCTTATTATCGCTGAGGAAAACAATATGAGTACAATATTGTGTTCTTATTATGCGAATATGGGTTTTGCTTGTTACCTTTTGGGAGATGTCAAAAAGGCTGTTCTACAGATGGAAAATGCCAGGAGACATTTGAATGGTGTTTTTGGTTCAACCACTTATTCAGAATTTTTCTTCCAATACGCATTAATTTTAGCAGCCTCACTTCCCAATCTTGACAAGCAAGAACAACAGGAATATTTGGCAAAATTAGATGAAAGCCTTGATAAACTTAGTACATGGACTGAAAAATGTTGTGTAGATAACTTTGAACACAAGTTTTTGTTAATTAAAGCAGAAACGCTCCGTGTCAATGGTGGCAATAATTTAAAAATCATGCAATTGTATGAAAAGGCTAAGTTGTCAGCAAGAAACAGTGGCTTTAGCCAAAACGAAGCCTTATGTAATGAACTGGCTGCCAAGTTTTATTTGGAACAGCACATAGAAACAAGTGCAAGAATTTACATATCTCAGGCACATTATGCTTATCAACAATGGGGGGCTTTGGCTAAAGTGGCAAATTTAGAAGCCAAATATCCGCAATTACTAACCACAGCCACACCGAAAAATTTAAGATCGAATGTTACCATAACAGGTACAGTAATGAGTTCGATTTCAACTCAGTTGCAAACCTCAACAGTGCTAGACTTAGACAGCGTCACCAAAGCTTCCCATACTCTAACTGGAGAAATTAACCTCAGCAAATTACTCGAAAAAATGATGCATATTGTCATTGAAAATGCTGGGGCTGAACGAGGTTTTTTGCTTTTACCACAAGGTGAGCAGTGGGTAATTGAAGCCGAAGGCGCAATAGATAAACATGAAATCACAACCTTGCATTCTTTACCTGTTGAAAACCATCTTCCAGAAGCGATTATTAGCTATGTCGCTCGCACTCATGATAATGTGGTATTAGCTAATGCCAAACGGAAAGGAATTTATACAGAAAATTCCTACATTAAAACGCATCAAACCCAATCGGTGTTGTGCTTTCCCATTGTCTATCAACAACAACTGCGAGCGATTCTTTATTTAGAGAATAATTTGATGAGCGGTGCATTTACGCCACAACGCCTCAACGTGTTAAAAATGCTCTCCAGCCAAATCGCCATTTCGTTGGAAAATGCTCAAATCATGGCTCACTTAGATACTAAAGTCAAAGATCGAACCGCCCTGTTGAATGCTAAAGTGGATGAATTAACCCAAACTCGCCATGAATTAGTACAAAGCGAAAAAATGGCTTCGCTTGGGCGATTGGTTGCAGGCTTTGCCCATGAACTCAATACTCCTCTCGGTGTCGCAGTCGGTACGTCTTCAATTTTGCAGGAAAAATCAAAATTTATCAATGAGTTGATAGAACAAGAAGAAGTCGATGAAGAAGAATTGGTTTCGGCACTAGATACAATTGCTCAGGCGGCAGATCTGACTCTGTCTAATTTAAAACGGGCTGCCGATTTAGTGACCAGTTTCAAGCGCACCGCCGTGGATCAAGGCTCTGATGAGGTGCTGTCATTTTTGGTCCATGAGGTAATTAACGACACGATTAATACGTTGCATAGCCAGTTCAAAAAAACCGACATTGAAATTTTGCTGAATTGCCCCAATTTTTTAAAAGTAAAAAGTTTGCCTGGTACTTTAGAACAAATTCTAACTAACTTATTAATGAATAGCTTCATACACGGTTTTAATGAGGGCAAAAATGCAGGTATCATTAAAATCAACGTCGAACTTTTAAAGGCGCATTTACAGTTAGAATATTCCGACAATGGCAAAGGCATTGCATCTGGAAACATGGAAAAAATCTTTGAGCCGTTTTTTACGACCCACCGCGCTCATGGTGGTAGTGGTTTGGGGATGTATATTTGCTATAATCTTATTACCACTCAATTGCATGGTACAATTAATTGTGAAAGTGTGCTTGGTACAGGGGTTGTCTTTAAGATTGATTATCCAATATAACTCAATAATAACTACAAGGATTGTATATAAGACGGGATTTAAACCCAAATATTACCACGCTCTACCTACATTAAATAGGTTCGTTCTTGTAGGGGCGAACCTGTGTGTTCGCCCTTTTTCTGAAACGCAACTAGGTCAGGTTACGTTTTTTTGCTGCGCAAAAAAATCTAACCCGATCTACTTAGCTTATATATGCTGCACTTTTTAGGACAAGAATAGTGATAAGTCATTGATATGGCAAGATAATTAAATTAACAGTGTCGCTTTTAATCCTTTATTATATACAATCCTTGTAGTTATATTAAAGAATAAATAACCCATGAAATTTGTCCGAAAGAAAAAAGACGGTAGCACTGCCGAGATAAAAACAACTGATAAAAAAATTCAAATCAAATTGCCACCTTGGAATGTGCTGATTGTTGACGATGAAAATGATGTTCACGAAATGACTCTGTTAGCATTGAAAGACTTTCAATTTGCAGAGCGAACCTTGCAAATCTTCCAAGCCATGTCTGCAAGTGAAGCGCGGGATATTCTGAGAGTGGAAACGAATATTGCGGTAGCCCTGATTGATGTCGTCATGGAAACAGATGATGCAGGCTTGCAGTTAGTCGATTTCATTCGCAATCAGTTGAAATATTCTCTGGTCAGGCTAATTATCCGCACAGGTCAACCAGGGATGGCGCCGGAAAGAAAAGTGATTGAACGGTACGATATTGATGATTATAAAAGTAAAACGGAGTTGCGGTCCGATAAACTCTATACTACAATGCGCGTTGCGTTAAAATCTTACCGTGATCTCACGACTCTTGATTCTAATCGCAAAGCATTAAGAAAAATTCTGGAAGCCGTACCAGAATTTCACCATGCCCAATCTCTAAACCATTTTTTCAATGGCGTACTAAGCCAACTTATTGGTTTATGCAATTTGGGAGAAAATAGTCTGATTTCTACTGTTAATAGTGGTCTTGTCATCACAACTGATAGCCATCATAAAATCACGGTTCAATCCAGCACGGGTCGTTTTGCACCAACAGAGGAGTCGGAGGATATTGAGAAAATTCGTCAAATTTGTTTAAAAAAGATAGTGAACAAAACGGTTAATCATACATTACCACCGGATGCGCTTTTGATCCCACTTGAAATCAATCAAAAACCAATAGGCTTTGTTTACTTAGAAAATGCACGACACTTGAGTCGGGATGATTTAGATCTTATTCAGATTATGGCGCAGCAATGCACCAGCGCGTTGGAAAACCTACAGCTTTACCTTGATCTAAAAGAAGCTAACCAAAAAACTTTACAAATGTTAGATGCGACTGAACAAGCGCGTCAAGAAGCTGAACAAGCTCGCGAACAGGCAGAAGTGGCTAACAAAGCGAAAAGTCAGTTTTTAGCGAATATGAGCCATGAGTTGCGGACTCCCTTAAATGCCATCATCGGTTATAGTGAAATGTTACAAGAAACGGCAAAAGATTTAGATTTAAAGCCTGATGATTTTACGCCAGATTTGGAAAAAATTCAGGGTGCTGGCAAGCATTTATTGGAACTTATCCGCGAAGTTCTTGATTTTTCTAAAATTGAAGCGGGTAAAATGGATTGCTTTTTGGAAACTTTTGATCTGGATACCGTGCTCAATGAAATCGTTGCGACGATTCAACCCTTAGCTGAAAAAAAGGCTAACACTTTAACTGTCGCATTCGATGAACTTTTAGGTGATATGCATACCGATCTGACCAAATTACGTCAAATGCTGTTAAACTTAATGAGCAATGCTGTTAAATTTACCAATAAGGGCAATATTCGCATTGAGGTAAAACATGATGGTGAATGGGTAAGTTTTTATGTGATTGATAATGGTATTGGCATGACTATCGAACAGCAGAAAACGTTGTTTGAACCCTTTACCCAAGGTGATTCTTCGATGACTCGTCGCTACGGTGGCACTGGTTTAGGCTTAACGATTACTCAAAAATTTGCACAATTGCTCGGAGGTACGCTCTGGGTTGAAAGTGAATTTGGACAGGGTAGTACTTTTGTACTCTCTTTACCAATCATTGCCCAAACGACAACATCAGATAGCTAGATAGAAACTTCATTAAAGAAAGAGGGTATTATCCTGGTCATTGATATAGTTAGCCAGAAAAGTTTTGTCCCTGCTACAAGACCTGCCAGGTTTTAAAAACATGGCAGGTCTAGGCTAAAACTTATCTGGATATCTATAATGATGTGATCAATTGAAGCGATAAAATTTATTAAAAGGATTGATCCGTTTTTTCCTCAATCTCTTCAACATTAGTCGGCGGTCCTAAGGGCTTAAGTTCTGCATCGCGTAGCCCTACTAATACACTGTCTCCAGACGGTGCAACGCGCAATTCACCATAACGGGCATTGTTATAGTATTCTGCGTGTCCTTCCTGAAAGAAAAAGCTTTCCGCACCTAACCGAATGTCACGCTGCCGTTTACGAAAACGGAGTAGCGATTCATTGGCTTCAAGCACTGTACCTTCTTCATAAATTCTGGAAAACTGGGCAACTTGTTTTTCATCCCGTTCTATCACGAGATAACCGTCCTTTTCCACTTTACTTAATGCCGGTAAACGGGCAATATGGTAGCGTAATACCATATAATCCCCTTGCATGATGGAACGCGGATCCCGGGGTGCCAGTTCCAATAATACGGTCGTGCCTTCTGCAAGTAGTTGTTCTTTCTGGTAAATTTCAAAGTTGACCAGTGCCAGCACAATCACTGCTATGATCAATACGAGTAGATTACGCATTATGATTGCCCTCCTAATGGAAAGACATATTTAAACACAAAACGTAAAGTCAGTAGGCTTAAGCCCGCGCTCATAAGCGTAATTGATTTCATCAATAAGGTGATGTCCAAGTGGTAGTAAAAGGCGATAAAAAAGATGGTGAGAAAAATGATGCTCAGTCCCATCAAAACACGGTTGCCCCGTTGGAAACCCAATAACAACACAATAATAGCCGCTATGATGCCTGGGCTTTGATAGAGCAATAGAGCAACTAACCCAGTACCTGCAAGTATAACCACACTTTCTAAGGAAGAAATAGGTATCAGGTTGATTTGTAAAAGATGGTATTCTAACATCAGTAGAACGACCATTAGCCCCAGGGTTGAATACCACCAAGTGACAGGTGGAATGAATTTTGCGTCGGGTAAGATAGACAAAAGCAATACCGTTTGCATGGCGATAACAAAACCATATCCCAATGGTTTGTAAAGGGATGCCATGAATTCATTCGTCAGGTGATTGGGTTCTGCTATCCAGTACCATAAGGCACTTGCTGCGAATAGTACAATAAAAACATGGATACCTTGGTAAAGGTGAAAATCATAAAGTAGTACCAATGCTGCGAGTGTGGCGATAATAACTCCCAAAAAGCGGATAATCCTATCCCAATAAACGCTAATCAGTACTATTTCCAAAAACCAAGTGGCTAATGCTGGTATTGCCACTCCTTTTGTTTCAACAGCAATGCCCACAATCAATAAAATTTGACCTGTTAAATTGAGGGCTAGAGCTAATTGATTGAAAAATAAGCTATTTCTTTTGAAATAGTGCAACAAAACTGTGCCTATTATCAATAGTGCGCCTACCACAATAGCTGATGAGGGTGAATTAAGCACGTCTATAGCGGCAAGAAAACCAATAAATGGTATGATAGCCATCCATGCACCGAAACCTATCAAGACACTGATAAACCAAGGTGTTGATGTTTCATCATCGGGGGTGCTAAAGGTGTCGGCAATTTTTGCCAACGCTTCGGGTTGCAAGTGATTTTGTGTAACCAGTTCGTCAAAGAGGGTACGTAATGTGAATTGTTCACTCATGTTTGAGCCTCCTCTTCCCAAGTTTTTGCTGTTTGCTGTAACCATTTGGTCGCTAAAGATGCTTGTCCAATGACCAGCAAAGCTAAAATGAGCAAAACTAAAGCATTTATCGGAAGTATTTTACTGATTAGGGTCGTTAGAACGATTATGATACTCAATAAGCTAATAGCGAGTAGTAATAAATCGTGTCTTTGATAACGGTAATACCATAGAATAAAACTGGTTAAACCGGTATATAATACTGCTGCGACCGGTAGGAGTGGATTGCTTTGCCATTTGTGCCCGAATTCAATGATGGCTTGTAAGGTGGGTATCATAAGAAAAGTCAAGGCGGTGCCAAAAATAATCACCCCAAGCCAGTAGCCTTTTAACCAACTGAGTCCTTGTTTATAAGTGGACTCCCAAGCGAACATTGCTGCAGCATTGAGCAAGAATACTAATAAAAATAAAGCGGTATATGGCTGGTAATGCTGTACTTCAATCACTTGACCCCAATAGAGTACTAGGCTAAGATTAAGCAAGACTAATAACAATAACCACATCGACGCGAAAGTGCTGAGTAGTACCCAGGGAATAATTAAAATAGCCCAAGTGAGAAATAAGCCAAACGCATCAGCTCCCGTTTGGTAAGTTTGACCGTAAACGGCTAACAATGCGCCTAGCAATACCGCCGCTGCTAATAAAGCAGCTTGACCGGATAGGCGCTCAAGCCCTCGCAATGATGCAAAAAGTGCCATACTCAGTAAAGTGACTTGGAGTAGCGCAAATTTTATGAAACGATGCATCTCAGCCCAGTTATAGGCAAAGAAGAAGATAACCCCGGTGAGTAGCAAAGTGGTTGCGAGTAATAACAGCATTTTGTCGATAAATTGTCGCCATTCATCGGCACCAGGCACTGTGCCAATTCGACGCAGGGCATATTCTAGGGCAGATGGAGTCAGATAATTTTTTTGCGCTAGAGTATAAAGGTGGTTAGGGGTGGCAAACCTATCTAAAAGATTAGGTGGCATTATGGATTCCTTATTATTGTTTATAATGGAGTACAACGGATTGATCGCCTTGAAATTTATTTCAAGGCTGAGTAGTTAAAAACAGATTAAAAAATCAGTTGAATTCCTAAATCCGTTGTACTCCCAATATAGCATACTTATGAAAAAATCAAGTTTATTGTATATTTTAATGCTTTTAATAGCAATGCCAAGCCAGGCTCAGGAAAAAGCGACTTACGGTCCTATTAAAGCCGGTGATATGCTTTGGAATATTGCTACTAAAGTTCGTCATGATAGCACAATTAGTCGCTATCAAGCAATGTTGGCTTTACACAAAGCTAATCATGACGCATTTGACATACCTTGTAATCTCAATTCATTAAAAATAGGTCATTTGTTATATATCCCTTCACGCGCCGATATGCAAGTTTTAAGTAAGACGCAAGCCGTTAAAGAATTTTATCGTCAAAATAAAGAATGGAAGGCTTACCGTAATCAAAAGCAAAAGATTATTTGTTTACCACCAGTAGAATTACCTGTCACTGAAGCCAAAAAACCGTTGCTCACATCGGAAAAACCAGCTACAACTCAAACTGCCTTTAATCCGGTCATTTTGCCAGTTGCGCCGGAAACAAGTGAGATACAAAGTCGCACCGAAAATGAAAAAACGGTGCTTATTCCAGTTTCATTGATTTGGGAAAATATACAGTTATGGTATTCGATGCCCTTATTTTTACCAATAGTCATTGGTGGCATGGTGGCAATATTCTTATTATTTTTGTTAGCGTTTTTCATTGGTAAACGGAGGGGGTTATCTAATAGTAAACATTCTTCTAATGATAGGTTTGAAAAAACACCCCTGGCTAACTCTTTAAAAGCAACACATAATCAGTTAGATAATAGCCCGATTTCTAATGAATCGCCAACTCCAACTGAAACAGGTGCTAATTCGGCTCATCACCTTTCCCATAAAATGCAAGAAAAGCTTGACAATGTAAGAGCCTATCTTGCTGAAGATGAAGAACAAATAACCCAAAAAATGTTGCGAGAAGTTTTACAAAAAGGCACCATTGAACAGCAATCGGAAGCGAGACAATTATATGAAATCAATAAAAAAATCAACTCTTTTAAACAACATGTTGCCCAAAAAAATCCCATATCGACTGCCTCTAATCCTGCCTGGCAGGATTTAGAACAAATGGGTGAGCATTGCCCTGCTCAATATTTACCCAAAAATCAAGATCGATTGTTTGAGTTAATAGATAAAATTTTTGAGTTACTTGATTATGAATTGAATGCTCATGGTAAATTGGTAGAAGCTTATTTCAATCGATCTCGACAAGATTATTTAGGTGCTCAGAAAAATTATGAAATCGTGGAAAAACCTGAAACCGTGAAAGTTGATAAAGCGGAATCATCAAAAGAAACCACTTCTGATTTTGAATCAACACGACATTTATGATTAACCATTGGAGAAACTTTTATGCTAACACCGGTTATTTTATCGGGTGGAGTGGGGAGCCGATTATGGCCATTATCCCGTGAATCTTACCCGAAACAATTATTAGCCCTGGTGGGTCATCAGACTTTATTGCAAGATACGGTGACACGATTAGAAGGTTTGGCAAACCAGTCTGCACCGCTGATGGTCTGTAATGAAAATCATCGCTTTTTAGTAGCGGAACAATTACGCAATATTGGGGTATCCGCAGCTCATATTATTCTGGAGCCTATCGGACGCAATACGGCACCCGCAACCGCAGTAGCGGCATTAACGGCACTATCGTGTGATCCTGAAGCTTTATTATTGGTATTGCCAGCCGATCATATTATAGCTGATGCCGCCGTATTCCGTGAAGCGGTGACTGCGGGTATCCCTTTGGCACAAGCGAATTATTTAGTCACTTTTGGAATTGTACCTAACCGTCCAGAAACGGGCTATGGTTATATTAATGCAATTGATTCTATAGAAAACACGGCTGCTCTGTCGGTCAAACGTTTTGTCGAAAAACCGGACCTTAACACGGCACAACAATATATAGATTCAGGCGAGTATTACTGGAATAGTGGCATGTTTTTGTTTAAGGCATCACAATATATAAAAGAACTGGAAAGTTATGCGCCGGCTATTATGAAAGCGTGTCGTGAATCTATTCATAATGCCTCAAAAGATCAAGATTTTCTCCGTTTAGAGGCAGAGGTATTTAAGAATTGCCCTAGTGATTCGATTGATTATGCGGTGATGGAAAATACTCATGCAGCAGTTGTCATACCATTAAATGCGGGCTGGAATGATGTGGGTGCCTGGTCATCATTATGGGAAATCAGCGAACAAGATAGCGAGGGCAATGTCACTTTGGGTGATGTATTAAGCGAAAAAGTCCGCGATTGCTATTTACGGGCTGAACATCGCCTATTGGCAGCCATCGGTGTAGAAAATCTGATGATTGTGGAAACAGCCGATGCGGTGTTAGTCGCTCATAAAGAACATGTTCAAGATGTGAAACAGATCGTTTCCCAGCTCAAAGCCAATGATCGTTGTGAAGCAAAGTTACATCGTAAAGTTTACCGTCCCTGGGGTAGTTATGAAGGTATTGACGCGGAAGCCCGTTTTCAGGTTAAGCGTATTACTGTAAATCCAGGGGGTAGTTTATCTTTACAAAAGCACTATCACCGTTCTGAACATTGGGTGGTGGTTAAAGGCACGGCACGCATTACAAAAGGGGATGAAATATTCATTCTCACTGAAAACCAATCCACTTATATTCCTTTAGGAGTTAAGCATCGTCTGGAAAACCCGGGTAAATTGCCTTTAGAAATTATTGAGGTACAATCAGGAAGTTATTTGGGTGAAGATGATATTGTTCGCTTTGAAGATGTTTATGGACGAGATGTGAATTGTGAATTGTGAAACTGCGTTGGTTAGTAACTACTTAGCCTCTCGCCTGCGTATGGGAACGAGGATATAATTTCCCATTTACCATTCACAATTAATCTTAAGTTTTTGGGAATTTAGACTTTATGAATGAAACAACACCGCAAAAAAAGCAAACCGTTCCCCTTCTTTCCGTCAAAAATTTAAAAAAACATTTTCCGGTACGAAGTGGGGTTTTTTCACGTATTTCAACTTGGGTTAAGGCGGTCGATGATATTTCTTTTGATATTTATGCGGGAGAAACCCTTGGATTAGTAGGAGAATCTGGTTGTGGAAAGACGACCGCAGGACGTGCCCTGCTTCGTTTGATTGAGCCGACAAACGGAACGGTACATTTTGAAAGTAAAGACTTATTAAAAATGGATAATGCTTCGATGCGCTTGATGCGTCGCCAAATGCAAATTATTTTTCAAGATCCGTATAGTTCCCTAAATCCACGTATGACCGTAGGTAATATTGTGGGAGAGGCGATTAAAGTTCATGGAATTGTCAAAACTAGAGCGGATTTAGAGCAATACCTTGGAAAACTGCTTGACAAAGTCGGCTTATCTCCATCATATCGCTCACGTTATCCGCATGAATTTTCCGGGGGACAGCGCCAACGCATTGGTATTGCGCGGGCATTAGCACTTAACCCAAAATTCATTGTTTGCGATGAGGCGGTATCAGCACTTGATGTATCTATCCAGGCGCAAATTATTAACCTTTTGCGTGATCTTCAGACAGAATATCACTTAGCTTATTTATTTATTTCACACGATCTCAACGTTGTACAGCATATTGCTAATCGGGTTGCTGTGATGTATTTAGGAAAAATAGTAGAAATTGCCCAGGTAAATAAACTGTTTAAATACCCAAAGCATCCTTATACACAAGCCTTGATGATGGCTAATCCCATCCCCGATCCTGATATAGTACATAACGTAAAACTATTAGAAGGTGATGTTCCATCACCACTGAATCCTCCAACCGGTTGTCATTTTCATACACGCTGCCCTGATGTGATAGAAAAGTGTAAGCACATTAAACCGCCCCGGATTGAAATAGCCAAAGATCATATTGTTTGGTGTCATTTGATTAATGGTTAATGTTTGGTAGGAATTAATAAAATAAATCCGATTTTTTTCAAAAAATCGGATTTATTACACAGAAGCCATTCCCAATAGCCAATTTCCCCTAATCTTTGATTTTGTCCTTTATTTTCGTCATGACACTCTTTAATGATGTTGTAACAGGGAAGGTTTCTTTTAAGGGCGTAGAACGATTTCGACTAATGCGTCTCGCATCAACTTCTAAACTATCCTGATTCCAAGAATATTCATTATTGAAAGTAAACCAAAGTTCCTGATAACAACCATTGTAACCCCCATTTTTTGCAAGCGGTTTGTATTCAGGTGCCGTATCAGAATCTTCATAATAACACCAATCTATTACAACCCAGCCCTGAATTCCACCCCCTTTATCCGCCAGGTAAATACAATAACAGTGCCCTCCCTGCGGTGCCGTTGGTGACTCCTGGACATAACCTGCACAAACCTTAACCCGATAAGCCGGAATACCGGCTTGAATCATTAAACTCGCCATTAAAATGGCACCATCTTCACAATCACCTATCCCTGATTGTAAAGTTTCAAAAGGAAACTGCCAAAATTCAGGGCAGTCACTCGCTTCTTCATCCCCAACATAATCAAGGAATCTCACCACAAATTTTTGAACCGCGTGTGCTGTGGCATTGTGAGTATTCCTTTTTAATTTGTAATCATGAATAATTTCGGCGAGAATCACATTGTTAACAGTCACAAAATCTTTAACATCACAAACAATCCTTTCACTACTACCTCTTAAGGCTCTACCACTATAAGTAACCGGTGCCTGTCGCCATTTATTATCCCAGTAATATGCATCTCTAATCATATTAATCGTTCCTAATTGGTAAATGAAACTTGGTAAGTGAAATATAGAATTGTATTCTACCTAATGACTGAGAGCAAGTATTTTTCAATATGTCATTTTAATTTTCCATTAATTTCCCCTCCTCCCATTTCCATATAAGATTAGCATATTTATTGCATTGGTATATATATTGCATATAAAATTTTTAATCTTAAAGTGTCTGTGTGTTCAACGACAATTTCGGTTTTAATTATTTTATCCCCTAAAAATGCGATTTAAAAATGATAATTAAAATTAATCAAAAAAAATGGTGAGGAACAAAAATGTTGAAAAAGATCATTGGAAAAATTGTGGTGGCTTTGCTCAGATCCCTAATAAGAGCATTTTTTGGAACGCTGGTTGGCATGGCACTGGTCGGTCTTATTGTCATGATGTTGTTATTCTTTGGGATTTTAATACCTGAAATGCAAAGTAAAATGATGGTTTTTGAAATTGTTGGTTTACTACTTGTTGGAGCCGTTATTGGCGCGGTTGTTGGTTTTTTTGACATGTTAGATTTTGGTTCTAAGGTATCTGATCAACGTAAACGTGAAGATAGTCTAGAAAACAATGTGCATAAGACTTACCGGCACAAAGGGCCCTAAATTTTTAATTTTACTATTTTTTGCAAATCCACTTAATTAATGTCCATCAGGAAACACCTACAAAGCTAAAGCTTTGGAATCTATGCCAATGTTTTTGCTTTGACTTGTGACTAAAGTCAACAAAAATCTCAAACCTCGAAACTTAAAAAATCAATACTTTCCAAACTCAAAGAACTTATCCCACTATTCATTTTCGCCAATCAGAAATCCGATTTTTGAAAAAATCGGATTTCTTAAACCTTTTTTAAATAGGGCGGATGTTCAACAAAGCTTTTCAGGGAGTTGACAAAAGAAGCTTAAATACAGTATCGTAAGAATCATTTCGAGGTTTGAGTTTTTGAAAAAAACTCAATTTCTTCCCGTGCTGAGTATAATTAACAACTCTGGATAACTATACCACTATCATAAAAATTATGGATAAGCTCATCAACCAGGGTACTGCCTGGGCTGCTCTAAAAAAACATCAAAAATATTTAGCACCTGTTCATTTACGGGATTTATTTGCTTTGGATAGTCAACGGTTTGAACGTTTTTCTATTGAAACGTGTGGTTTATTCTTGGATTATTCTAAAAACCGTTTAACGAATGATACCCTCACTTTATTGCAACACTTAGCGACTGAGGCAAACTTAGCTGATTGGATCGCTCGAATGTTTCAAGGTGAAAAGATCAATAACACGGAACGACGCGCCGCTTTGCATATTGCCCTACGTAATCGCTCTAATTGCCCGATTAGTGTAGATGGCAAAGATGTCATGTACGATGTCAATGCCGTGTTAGCCAAAATGCGCCTGTTTAGTAATGCGGTGCGTGATGGGAAATGGCGCGGTTATACAGGTAAACCCATTGAATCTATTGTGAATATTGGCATTGGCGGTTCTGATTTAGGACCGGCGATGGTAACCAGAGCACTGAATACTTACCACCATCCACGCTTACAAAGTTATTTTGTTTCCAACGTGGATGGCGCACATTTAAGCGAAACTTTAGCTAAACTTGACCCGGAAACCAGTTTATTTATTATCGCATCAAAAACATTTACTACCCAAGAAACGATGTTGAACGCACGAAGTGCTAGACAATGGCTGATAAATAAATTGGGCAATGATAAAGCGGTGGCTAAACATTTCGTTGCAATCAGCACCGCAACACAAAAAGTCACTGAATTTGGTATTGATTCAGCACATCAGTTTGAATTTTGGGATTGGGTAGGAGGACGTTATTCGCTGTGGTCTGCTATCGGCTTACCCATTGCGCTAATGATAGGGCAGGATAATTTTGAACAGTTACTAGATGGAGCACACGAGTTAGATAAACATTTTGAAACCGCGCCGCTGCTTAAAAATTTGCCTGTGTTAATGGGATTAATTGATGTGTGGTATAGTAGTTTTTGGGGTGCCACTACCCAGGCGATACTGCCTTATGATTACACTTTAGCCCTTTTTCCCGCCTATTTACAACAATTAGTGATGGAAAGTTTGGGTAAGCGCGTCACTCGTGAAGGAAATCGGGTTGATTATCCAACGTCTTCTATTATTTGGGGTGCACCTGGGAATAATGGTCAACATGCGTTTTATCAACTTTTGCATCAAGGTACCCATTTAGTGCCAGCGGATTTTATTATTGCGCTTGACAGTCAACATGATTTACCAGGACATCAAGAGGCAGTATTATCCAATGCGCTGGCGCAAACTCATGCTTTAATGATGGGTAGAAATATAGAAGAAACACGGGCGGAACTTGAAATTTTAAAAAGCACCTCTTTGCAAAAGGGTGAAATCGGAAAATTTGACAAATTGCCCCACCGTGTTTTTCCGGGCAACCAACCAACTAATACGCTGCTTTATAAAAAACTAACACCAGCGGTTTTAGGTAAGTTAATTGCCCTGTATGAGCATAAAGTGTTTGTGCAAAGCGTTTGTTGGGGTATCAATCCCTTTGATCAATGGGGGGTGGAGCTTGGTAAGCAAGTGGCGAGTATTTTATTGCCTACTCTTCAAACTGATCAAGAAAAAACAGCTCACCTCGGATACGATTCTTCTACTAAGGGTTTGCTGAATTACATAAAAATATATCGTAGTCGTTAAAGTATGTTATCATACCCAAATAATGAGTATTATTAAAGGGTTATTATCATTATTTAAAGTTATTTATTAAGTTAATTATTCATCAGGCTCTGTTTAGACCAGGAAATTGGCTGCCTTGTGAAAATAATCCACTGGACAAACTTTTACAATCCGTATAGACTGAACACATTTAAAATCGGTGATATACTCAGAAAATTGATGACTTGGGCAACGGTAGATTATAACTGAACGGCGGATTGAGAACACATTTTTTACATTAAACTAACTAAAAATATGGATATTCAGAAAAATAATGGATTTCGGAAAGAAATTTTACATGCTTATATCTGTCAGGTAAGATTTGACAGGTTTTGAAAAGTTATTTACCTGAATAATCTAGTTCACAACTTTATTAATTTAATTGTTATGTTCAAAGCATTTACCAATTCTGTGATATTATTTTTTCTGGTCATTATGAACATGACTTTATTTATTTGGTGTGTAAATCAGCTTGAATTAGGCTCGTCCACAGTTAAAAGAACATTGTTTGTAGAGGTACAAGCAGAAACGAGTACCTCTGCCCAAAAATCCGTTCAGCGCATTGAGGCAGTTACTCAAAGACCTATTCTTAATTCTTCAACGCGCACCCCTTATGCCATACACCAAGATAAACCGAGTCAGCAGGTAGTTCTACAATTTAAGCCGGAGCATATTCGTCTTGATAAAACGGAACAGGCTAAACTGGAAAATAGGTTGCAAAGTTGGGATATCCAAATTTTCCATTCTGTCAAAATATTTTCTGGTGCGACACTTTCTATAAAAAATGGTCAATTTCCACAACTCGCTAAATTGCGCGTTCAATCCGTTGCGCGAATGATTTACCCTTATACTCAAACGGTGAAGATGTACTATCAATCTTCTATTGAAAAAGATGAAGTACTGGTAAAAATTTTTAGTCCCAAAAACTGACACAAATGAGAAGAAGGAAAAATACATCATGCCTATTTATGAATATGCTTGTACTGAGTGTGAGCATAAGTTAGAAGTTTTACAAAAGATGAATGATCAGCCTTTAAAAAAATGTCCAACTTGTGGTCAAAACACTCTTAAAAAACTCATTTCGGCTGCGGCTTTTCATCTAAAAGGTACCGGTTGGTATGAAACGGATTTCAAGGGTACTAAAAAACCTGCAAAATCTGATGAAAAAGAAAAAACAGATGCCTCACCAAAAAAGGAAAAAGCTAATATCTCACCCGCACCGACTGGTGGAAGCGACGCGAGTTCAAGCACTGATAACTGATAACTGAATAAGGAAAATTATGCGTACCCACTATTGTGGACATTTGAATGAATCTTTAATAGGTGAAACAGTCACTTTATGCGGTTGGGTACATCATCGCCGTGATCATGGCGGTGTCATTTTTATCGATTTGCGTGATCGTGAAGGTTTGGTTCAAATCGTCATTGATCCAGAAATGGTTGAAGCTTTTGCGCTGGCTGAACAAGTGCGAACCGAATTTGTGTTACGCATTCAAGGCACAGTACGCCATCGACCCGATGGCACAGAAAATCCAACATTAGCCACGGGACAAGTGGAAGTCGTTAGTCAGCTAATTGATATTTTAAATGCAGCCGAAACGCCTCCGTTTCAGTTGGATGAAACTCATCTTAGCGAAGAAATTCGATTACGCTATCGTTATATTGATTTACGTCGTCCCCAGATGTTGGCGCGTATTCAATTACGGGCGAAAATCACCGCATTTTTGCGTCACTTTTTGGATGAACAGGGCTTTTTAGAAATAGAAACGCCCATGCTGACCAAAGCAACCCCCGAAGGCGCACGCGATTACTTAGTTCCCAGTCGCACCCATTCCGGACAGTTTTTTGCTCTGCCACAATCGCCACAATTATTTAAGCAATTGTTGATGATGTCTGGTATGGAGCGTTATTATCAAATTGTACGCTGTTTTCGTGATGAGGATTTAAGGGCAGATCGACAGCCAGAATTTACCCAACTGGATATTGAAATGTCCTTTGTCGATGAAACCGTCATTAAAAATTTGATGGAATCTATGATACGTCTGCTGTTTAAAGAAATGCTTAATGAATCGTTGCCCGATCCATTTCCAGTCATGAGCTATCATGAGGCTATGCAGTGCTATGGGACAGATAAGCCTGATTTGCGCGTCCCCTTGGAAATCACTGAAATCAGCGATTTAATGACCGAAGTTAAATTTAAAGTTTTTGCTAATCCAGCCAATGATCCTGAAGGGCGTGTTGCTGCCCTTTATGTGCCTAATGGTAAAACATTATCTCGTAAACAAATTGATGACTATACCGGTTTTGTTGGAAATTATGGTGCCAAGGGTTTAGCTTATATAAAGGTGAATGATATAAGTACCGGGCGTGACGGCTTGCAATCTCCCATTCTCAAATTTTTACCGGATAACGCCATTGAGGCACTTTTAAAACGCACCAAAGCGACTTCGGGCAGTTTGATTTTCTTTGGGGCGGATAAAGCTAAAATTGTTAATGAAGCATTAGGTGCGTTACGTTTAAAAATCGGCACCGATATGAAATTAGTCCAAAAAGGCTGGAAACCTTTGTGGATAGTGGATTATCCTATGTTTGAATGGGATGAAACAGAAAAACGTTGGACATCCTTACACCATCCTTTCACAGCACCGAATGAATCAGATATTGAAAACCTTGAAGCCAATTTGGGTACCTGTTTATCGCGTGCTTATGATATGGTTTTGAATGGTGAAGAAATTGGTGGCGGCTCAATTCGTATTCATCGTCCAGAGATGCAATCGGCAGTCTTTCGGATGCTGGGTATTGGTGAAGAAGAAGCGCATGAAAAATTTGGCTTTTTGCTTGAAGCACTGAAATATGGTTGTCCACCTCACGGGGGGATTGCTTTTGGTTTAGATCGTTTAGTGATGCTCATGAGCGGTGCAAGTTCTATTCGTGATGTCATTGCTTTTCCCAAAACACAAACGGCGAGTTGTTTACTCACTTCTGCCCCCTCTCAAGCGAGTCAAACGCAATTACAAGAATTGCATATTCGTTTGCGAACACCCCAATCTACTAAAAAGGAATAGGGGACACCGCAGTAAATAACTTACGCAGACCTGACAGGTTTTGAAAACCTGTCAGGTCTTTAAGCCACGTATATTATTTTCTGCCTTGTCCCTAGCAATGCCATTAAGTTAAGGGCAGACACACAGGAGTGCAGAATTATGCCAAAAAGAATAAAGAACGATGGTTTTGATTTAGAAGATTTTGTTAAGATTTTAAGAAGAAAGGTAGGTAATGCAACCTAACTTTCTCTTGGAGAACTCGTGGCGGATCAAGAATGGTGTTAGATATTCAGAATGACAATTACTGCAAAATGGAAAATTAATACTGATTATCTCAACACATACTGGGATGATTGGGTTAGGTATAAATCTGAAGGTAGAGTGTTTGCTGTTCCAGCAGGACTCATTTTGGCTATAATTGGTATTATTCTTTCGTTTATCATAAATTTAGACATTAGCAATATAAAGTTATGTAGTAACGCTCTTATAGTCTTAGGGTTTTTCATAATATTATGGCATTACTGGGAAAAAAGACGTTGGCTAAATAGAATGAATCAAGATAGTGATCATGATGCCGAACAGGTAATGGTCTTTAATGAGGATGGTATTAAAACAAAAAACCCAATATCTAGCGGTGAGGCTAAATGGAAAGTAGTTAAAGAAATTGTTCCAGCCAAAAATGGTATGTTCCTTGTTTTGAGAAAAGGTATTTCAATTTATATCCCTAAACAATCCATTTTAAATGGTAATACAATAAAAGAAATAATCAAGTTATATGATGAAAGCGATGCATTGAAAAAGGGATCAGGCTCTATTTTATTATAAAGCTCTACTCACCTACGCTTGCTTTTATATAGTTTTTCAGATAAATAATTTCACAGGGCGAACACTAAAGTCCGCCCCTACAAGAACAATATACGTACTGTAGTTAAAGTAGGGTGGGTAGCAGCACAGCTTATTCTCACTCCTAAAAGGAAACCCACGCGTTTCAAAGATTATCAAGGCTGTCGTCAGTAATCATTGCTGACTTCAGCTTTTTTTATGATAAAAATTCTTTGTACAGGACAGGTGCCTATTTATAACTATATGATTTTACAGAAGTTTTTTATTTAGCAGTTCACTGTAAACCTGTATTGGTTCATCTGTTCCTATAAATCTACTCAAATCTATGAATATGTAATTCGCTCTCTGTTGATAATCCAGAAGAATTGCAACTAGAGTCCTGGTTGAGCAGTCCCAACCGATGGTACAAAGGAAGACGGACTTTGTCAGTCGTTTTGTACAACTAATCCCTGTCATTAAATCAGGATACTTTTCGATATACGCCTGTTCTTCCCATTCAACCCATTTATGATATTGTTAAGCTTTTTTCATCACTTTTTTTTCATGACTTTACATTTTTATATCGACTTCGTATTCCCAAATTTCTTAACCACATTACAAACTATTTAATAAAGCGACTCAATGACTATAGCGTTTCCCAATTGGGTATTGAAGCAAAAATGTTCTGAAGTCGTTTGTAGTATATTATTAAGATGCCAATCAACCAAAAAAAGTCTGTTTCATCATTTTTAAATCATGCCAAAAAAGGAATGGTTATGAATTATAATTTATTGAATATAAAGAATATTTTATTATTTTTTGTGGTGGTTATCGCGTTGATTGTCTTATGTTCTATCATACTATTTATTAATAAACATAGCCAATTACAAAATCAATTTGCTTATTTTAAATTTGAACAATCTGTCACTGCGTTAGCACAGCAATTAGATAAAGAAATTGAATTAGGTAAGCAAAATGTTTATCGTCTTAAAAAGTATGTATCTATTTTGGATTCAAAATCTGAGAACATGAATGATAAAATAGCGTTTCTTCAAAACTTGATGGCTGACAATCTACAGTTTGAAAAAAATCATTATAGTCATTATATTGCCATAGAACCATACCATGCGCAACGACTCTTTAATCATCGGGGCAAATTGTTATTAGTTTACAAAAATATAGCTTTGCATAATACCAAAAAATATAACAATCCGCAATATATGCTACAGAAATCATTTAATGAACCCAGTTATGCCAATAATCCTAGAAATGCTTGGTATTACATGAGCAAGTATCATTTTAAAACCAAGGGCAAGGCTCCAGTTGATATGCAAATTACTCCCATTTATTTTGATCAGGATTATACCAACAATGTGCCTGTGTTTAGTATTAGCCAAGGATTTAAGCTTATGCAAACCTTTACCGGTGTCGTTGGTATCAGCATACTGGCTGATCCATTTTTTGAAGAAGTTGAAAACCAAAAATTGGGGGAAACTGGGGGAATGTTGCTAGTAGATTCCAAAAAAGGTTTGTTATTAAGCAAAATCGGGAAAATAGGCAGTAGGCAACTTTCTTTTATCAATGCGACAGAACGTCAATATTTTTATTTAAAACAGCCGTTTTGGAAAAAGGTTCTTAACCAAAATATTTCTTATATAGAAGTGAAAAATGGAAATGGGAACCTATATAGTCTATCTTCTAAAAAATTAGGGACTTTGCCATGGACTTTAGTGAGTTATCAACAAACAAGCGAATTGAAACAGGGTAACTTTTATGGCATCTTTATCATCAGTGGCACTATTATTTTCATAAGCTTAATGATTATGGTAGGGGTATTCTTCAAAACTCTGATTTTGCCTATATCAAATTTACTCAATACCATTCAAGGGCTTAGCCAATCTCCCAGCAAAGTATTGGTTAGTCGAAAAAGTGTCACTGAAATACGCCTGTTAGCTAAAGTTTTCAGACAATTAGCCAGCGATATACTTAAAACCAGTAGCGAAAGTTATGAATATCTTATGCACTTGGAAGCGTCACGTTTAATTCAGGCTAAACAAAAAGAGCAAATTAAACGATACCATAGTCAATTAGTCAAAAACCGGCGTAAAATGCAAAATGCTCATGAAAAAATACAAAAAGCACGCCTACAAATCCAAAAAGCACGAGTAGAAATTCAAAAATATAAATTAGAAGCTAAACGTGCTAAAGTGCAAAGTGATACAGCCAACCAGGTAAAATCACACTTTTTGGCAAACATGAGTCATGATCTCCGCACCCCAATGAATGCTATTATTGGTTATACGGAAATGTTGCAAGAAGATGCGAAAGAGCAAAAACAGGAAGATTTTCTGCCTGATTTACAAAAAATTCATGGGGCAAGCTACCATTTGTTGGATTTAATTAATAATCTATTAGATTTGTCTAAAATGGAATCAAGTAAAATGGATTTATATATAGATACCTTTGATATAGCCCCCATGATTCAGGATGTTGCAAGTACCATTGCACCATTATTGGAAAAACAATCCAATATTTTGAAAGTAAATTGCGATTCAGCGTTGGGTACGATGTCCACAGATTTAACGAAATTACGGCGCAATTTATTCACTTTATTGAGTAATGCGACCAAATTCTCTAAACAAAGTACGATTTCAATAACCGTCACCCGAGAATCGGTTAATCTTATGGACTGGATTTTATTCCGCATCACTGATCAAGGTATTGGCATGACAAAGGAGCAAATTCAAAAATTATTTCAAGCTTTCATACCGGCTGATACAACCCATACACACCTATATAGTAGTAGTGGTTTAGGATTAGCCATTACTAAACAGTTTTGTCAAATTATGGGGGGGGATATTGTCGTTGAAAGTGAATTGGGACAGGGATGTACTTTTATTATGCGTTTGCCGGTTCATACTAATCTACCTGAAAATTAAAGGAAGGAGGGCGAACACATCACTGCCATTATATTAAGCCAAGGCGATAACAAAGGTTCGCACCCTACAGATAATAACAATAACTTACAAAAACTGTTTGAACTATTGAATAATAAACAATTATATTCTAAACCCATTTATTCTTATGCCCTTAATCACGATTTCTTTAGCAATTGGCGGTATATTGTTTGCCGTATGGAAAGATAAGCAACTATCGCGCCGACCAAAAAATATAATTTCAACATTGCCTGAAAAAAATTCACTGGTAAAAACGGCTACTCCAACCAAAACTGATATCTTAAAAAGCGAGGCTGAAGCAACTCATTATCAACGTGTTTCACTAGTCGCTTTAGGGTTAACCGGTGTCGGTGCGATTTTTTATTCCCCTCTTACGTTACTTGGCATTCCTTTATTGACTTACAATTACTTTCATTATCTTAAAAAATCTCATCATGTTATTTTTAAACAAAAACAACGCATGGTGGGAATATTTGAATGGTTATGTGTTACTGGTGTGCTGGTACTTGGAAAATATTTAGCCGCTGCGGTTCTTTTTACTATGTTTTTTACCGCCCGTAAACTTATTATAAAAACGGAGCGCAGTACCCATACGGATATAAATAATATCTTTGGCAGTTTGCCTAAGAAAGTCTGGATATTGCGGGAACATCTTGAAATTGAGGTGCTGTTAAATACTTTACAAACCAATGATATTATGGTTGTACGCGCCGGAGAAATGATTGCCGCAGATGGCAAAATTATTATTGGTGAGGGAACGATTGACCAATGTATGTTAACCGGTGAGAGCCAACCGGTTGAGAAAAGCCAAGAAAATAAAGTATTCGCATCAACAATGCTACTTTCGGGCTGGTTGCATATTCAAGTAGAAAAACAAGGTGAAGAAACCGTCACCGGTCAGATTGTGGAAGTTTTGAAAAAAACGGCTGACTTTAAAAGTCATATCCAATCGCGTGGCGAAGAAATTGTTGAAAAAGGTGCAGGTATATCCCTGCTTGCTATGGCAACTGCCTTACCATTATTAGGAATTAGTCAGGCCCTAGCATTATCCTGTTCCGGTTTTGGTTATCAGATGCGACTTGTAGCACCGCTTTCCGTACTGAATTATCTGCGAATTGCCTCAAATCATGGTATCTTGGTAAAAGATGGACGCGCTTTAGAAAAATTAGCTGAAGTAGATACCATTATCTTTGATAAAACAGGCACCTTAACGGAAACAATACCCCAAGTAAAACGTATCGTTGCCTGCAATGGATTTACTGAAAAACAATTGTTACAATATGCTGTCACCGCAGAACAACGGCAAAAACATCCAATTGCACAAGCCATTTGTCAAGCAGCGGCTCAACAAAACTTACGCAGTTTTCCCATAGAAAATAGTGATTATGAAGTTGGATATGGTATTCGCGTGAGTTTTGTAGACCCTGAAGCCGGTTCAGAAGTGCAAACGATTTTGCTGGGCAGTGAGCGTTTTATGGAAAGTGCCAAGATTAATATCCCTAATGATATAAAGTCTGTGCAAATTGAATGTGCTGAAAAGGGCCATTCCCTAATCTATATTGCTTTGGAAAATCAATACCTGATGGGCGTTATTGAACTACGTCCCTCGCTCCGAAAAAATGCTAAGAAAGTCGCTACCACATTACGCCAACAAGGTATGACACTTTATATTATTTCCGGTGATCAAGAAAAACCGACTCAACAGCTTGCGGAAACGCTTGGTATAGAAAATTACTACGCTGAAACTCTACCGGAAGATAAAGCATTGATTGTTGAAAACCTACAAAAACAAGGGCGAAAAGTCTGTTTTATTGGTGACGGGATTAATGATGCGGTTGCCTTACAAAAAGCCGATGTCGCCATTTCATTACACGGCGCGGCAACTATCGCTACCGATACGGCAGAAATTGTCTTAATAAAACCAGATTTATCGTATCTACCTTATTTATTGCAAATGGCTAATGATTTGAATAACCGAATAAATTCAGGTACAATGATAAACACGGCATCTAGCATTACTTGTGTGACCGGTATTTTAATCTTTGGTATGGGAATTAGCGGAGCAGTATTTTTATACTACAGCACGTTAGGTATTAATATTGTAAATGCAATGGTTCCTATTCTGCGTGAAAAAACGTTAAAATAGTCAATTCAAATACAGTTAAACCAACTGAAAGCATTGTCCATGAAAACGAACATACAATATCCATTTCAAAAAATTCATCTTGATAGTAAACCGGGTATCGCGGATAAAACGCCATTTAGCGAGATAATGTGCGAGAGCTTTGAAGTCAATAAGTATAGACGTTTACTTGATGTAGGTTGCGGCAGCGGTATTATCGGTATTTATGCACTGTTAAATCGAATCCCTTTTGTTTATTTCAATGATATTCAGCATGATGCCGTGGAACTCGCCCAGAGAAATCTCAATCGATATCTTATTGAAAAAGAAAGATACCGCCTTATCGAAGGCTCGTTCGAGCAACTTGATCTCTTGGCAAATCAAGTTGATGCGATTACTTTCAACCCACCGCAACTACCGACTGATTTAGTTGATATTAATTCTTTTCAAGAAGAAAGTGAAAGAATTTTCCGGGATGGTGGTAAAAATGGACGAAAGTTGATAGATAACTTTTTTATATGGGTATCAGGACAACAACTTGATAATATTACAATATATTTGGGCGTTTCTTCTTTGTTGAAAATAGATTCACTCTTGGAAGAGGTTCAACAAAAATACAATTTGGCTGTCATAAAAAAACATAAAAAAACTGTGCTTCTAAGAAAATTGTTTTATCCACATGTTGCTAAAATGTCAGCAATAGAACTTCACGAAAGAGAGATTGAATTGATTGATGGCAGTTATTATAAAAAAATATATGTTCTACAGTTTGAACAAAAATGCTGACAAGATTGGATATAACCTGCCTTCCGTGAATATTGTCTAATTTCCAGCAAGTTGCCATGGAGATTGGACTCATTTTTTAGGAGATAAAAATGGCAAACGCATCGAAATTTATCGACTTAATCGGAAAAACTCCGTTAGTTGATTTAACCTCTTTAACAAGGGCAGCACAACTTTACGCTAAATGTGAATTTCTGAATCCCAGTTTTAGTATGAAGGACCGGATTGCAAAATATATTTTGGAAATGGCGGAAGCTACAAATCAGTTGAAACCCGATGATACTATTGTCTGTTCTTCCAGTGGCAATACCGGTTGTAGCATTGCAATGCTTGGTGCCATCAAAGGCTATTCAGTCATTATCGTCGTTTCTGATAAATGTAGCATGGAGAAACAAAATCATATCAAGTCATTTAATGCGACATTAATTGTCGTAGATGAACGCGATTATGTGGAATATGGAAAAAAACTGGCTCAAGACAATGATTATTTTGATGTCAATCAATATGATAATCCTTATAATCCGGAAACCTATTATAAGACATTAGGGCCGGAAATTTGGAAGGAAACAAATGGAAAAATTACCCATTTTGTCATGACGGGTTCCACTTTTGGATGTATTTCAGGTACCGCTAAATTCTTAAAAGAAAAAAAACAGGCCATTCAGGTTACTTTGGCGGATCCACTTTATTCAAATATTCACAGCTATTACTACAATGGCTACTTAAAAAACAATCCTCAATATCAACCTGTAGCCACAACCCAATCTTATCTCATCGAAGGAGCCGGGAAACAAAAGCCGACACAGTGTTTAGATTTTTCAGTAATTGATGAAGTATTACAAGTTTCCGATCAAGAAGCGATTTCTACTTGTCATAAATTAGCCGAAAAGGAAGGTTTATTCGTAGGTGGCAGCAGCGGTATCAATGTTTTTGCCGCAACTATCGTTGCCAATCGTTTAAAAAGGGAGGACGTAGTAGTTACGGTACTTGCCGATAACGGAATTAAATACCTATCTAAAATCTATGATTCTCGGTTTCTAACCCAGAATAAAATTAAAACTAGTTATGTATAAAATAACAAAATATTACGGTTCTCGCCAAGGCGAAGAATTTTTTGATCTCGAACATGATGATGGAAGAACAGAGACTCTGAATATTTGGGATTATGCTTCGTTGTATAAGTACCCAAATTTATACCAGCAATTAATTTGCGGATTGCTGGAGTGCGATGTCTATTCTGAACTTTGGAGGCCATTATCGGAAATAACGGATATAAACCGATGGCGGATATTGGATATAGCCTGCGGAAGCGGTCTTATGGGTAAGTATATAAAGGATAATAGTTCAACCAAAGTTGAATTATTAGTAGGCATTGAAATTTTGCAGGAAGCAATTATAGCACTAAATCGCGATAACCCAAACACTTATGATAAAACTTATGTCTTAGGAAGGGATAATATTGCCGAACTGAAAAGATATGAATTTAACGGCATGATTATGAGTGCTGCCGCAAATCATCTTGCTCTTAATGACTATCAAAATTACGTCAAATTATTATCTGCAAATACTTATATTGTTTTTAATTTGACAAATAACCCAACAGATCAAAAAAGATTGAAGATATTACAGTGGATGGATGATAATTTTAAATTATGTTATAAAAACCGGTATCCTCACAGAAAATTAATGAACGGCAGAACAATAGAGCATGAAGTTTTTATGTATATGATGTAACTAATAAATTGGGTTAAAGTAAAATATTTTTTTGGATATTTATAAATTTAACTTATTGAAAACATTCAATATTTATATGAAATTTTCTTATGTTAATAAAACCAGATTTAGCTTATCTGCCTTATTTGTTGCAAATAGCTAATGATTTAAATAACCGCATAAACTCAGGTACAATGTTAAACACAGCATCTGGCATTACTTGTATAACCGGTGTTTTAATCTTTGGTATGGGAATTAGCGGAGCAGTATTTTTATATTACAGCACGTTAGGTATTAATATTGTAAATGCAATGGTTCCTATTATGCGCAATAATTGGGATCAGAGTAATATTAATTTTTGACAAGCATTATTGTTTCTTATGAATTTTACTCTGATCCCAATTATTCTTAACCCCAATTATTCTTACTGAACGCGGTTACATAGCTATCCAGAAAAGTTTTGTCCAGGACCAAGACCTGTCAGGTTTTAAAAACCTGACAGGTCTTGGTTGGAACTTATCTGGACATCTATAAATAAAACTTGTTAGGATTTAAGAAGAGCAGAAATACCCTTTTTTCAAAAAATGGCATTTCTTTTATCATTGGTTTGTAGGGATAGCCCGTTTTCAATGCGACTCTATGCACATAATTCTCTAAATTAAGTAGGTCGGGTTAGATTTTTTTGCGCTGCAAAAAAACGTAATCCGACAAAGGGCTATTTATTTTATTAGGTAAATGTCGAGTTACGTTATAACAAAGCGCTTGATAAGCTAACCCGACCTACATACTTAGTTAGATAATTTCCAAGCGGGTTGTGTGCATAGAGTAGGTTTTCAATGCTCTATCAAATTTATCTGCTCTTCTGTCGGTTTGCTAGAAGATGGTGCGGTTAACAAAGGTGTCATGGCATTGCCTACCGCAAGAACTAAACCAATTATGTTTAAAATAAGCGTTTGGACAATAGTAAAACCTAACAGAAAAGCACCACCTATACCGATAATACCAGGTATAATCATCATGGCAAACGTTCTATTCATATTGGCATTATACTGCATGGAAATGTCAAATAGTGAATTAAGATGGCTTAAACCTTGATTCATTAAGACAATATTTGCCGTGTCGGTGGCAATAGTAGAGGCACCACGTAGCGAAATGGATACTTCGGATTTTTTTAGCGCAATCGAATCATTTATACCATCACCGATATAACAAATAAAATGACCTTGTTGTTGCAATTCTTCAATAATATTAGCCTTATTTTCAGGCAACGTTTCGGCAAAGTAGTGATCGATACCTAACTCTTGGGCTAATTTTCTAGTCGGTATTTCGTGATCGCCAGAAATAATGTAGGTTGCTTTGATATTTGGGCGTTGTTTCAAACTATCAATAACCGCTTTTGCTTCTGGACGTACAGTAGGCAACAACTCAATCGCTCCGATGACTTCACTGTCAATCGCAACGATGACTAAAGTATATCCTTGCTCATGGCAAAAAGCTTGCTGTTGTGTTATACTAGAAGGAATAGTAATGCCTTCCACATCCATAAAACGTTCACTGCCTACATAAATGGTTTTCCCATCTACATAAACGGCTATCCCATAACCTAATTTATATTCACTATCTTCTATTGATAACAGACTCAACTGACGGTTTTCAGCCTCTTGCAAGATAGCCTTAGCAAGAGGATGCTTCTGCTTATATTCAGCCGTCGCCGCATAAACCAGAATCTCGTTTTGCTCATAACTAGAAGAACTATGAATAGTGCCTATGTGAGGTTGCTCTTCGGTCAAAGTACCCGTTTTGTCGAAAACGATAGTATCTACTTGACGAAGCAGTTCCAATGAACGCCCATCTTTGACAAGAATACCTTGCTTGGATGCCAAGTTTAGATAGTTCAGGATGGTAAGGGGGGCAATGATCATTGATTTGTTTTTGGGGTGGGCATTAACGACCGCTAACGCCCCTGCAAAACCTAACATAGGTAATGCCACTCCACCAGCAAGCAGTACTGGAACAACCAACGCTTCAGACAACGTTTCTGCACGAAACTGAACTGATGATTTGAAATCAACAGTGTTGTTTAGAATATTAGTGATTTTGGCTACGGTGCTTTCTTCACCGGCTTTTTCCACTTTAATGTTAATCTTTCCTGATAAAATAACCGTTGCTGCAAATACCTCTTCTCCTAAACTTTTTTCTATGGGCCTTGCCTCACCCGTTAAAATATGTTGATCGATACTTGCCATACCTTCGACAATAGTACCATCAGCAGGAATAATTTCACCTGCATGTACCACCACCACATCATCAATCTGTAAATCGTGAAAGGGTACCCTGATTTCAGTACCCTCAACCAGAATCCAAACAAAATTTGCGTGTTGTCCAAAGGCATCAAGCAGTTTTTGTTTGGAATCTTGAACGACCATTGTGGTGAGCTTGGTAGCCAGTTTAATTAAAAAAACGATTAAGCTGGCAATAAAAAAACGCCCAAGGATGACACAACCGGCAATGGTAATAGTTACCAAGCTATTAACATTGACTTTACCTTGTTTAGTCATCTCATAAGTATTTTTATAAACCAGCCTACTAGAATAAACAAAAAAAGGAATACTGAAGAAACTTAATGGCCAATAAAAAATGGCACCCGTTGTAGCAAGTACCAGTCCTAACAAAGCCGCTATCATATTATGCTTGGCTTCTTTATCAGTTTCTAGCCTAAAATTCGGTTTTTGGACTTTTTGGAGTTGAGCCCTTTCCCCAATAAGTGGTGTTGATTTACTATTTGCAATGGCTACCTGGAGATTTCTCGCAGATGGCATATTTTTAAGGCTTGAATATCCTGTATAAAAAATTCCACTTAAAACCAACATTTCGAGAATCATAAATTATTCCTAAAAAGTTAAACGACAAAGTTGGATATAGCGTTTTTCGTTTGGGTGAGATACAAAAAAAGGCAACCACAAGGGATTGCCCCTACAAAAGATGTACTTCACTCAAAAGGGAAATGCTATATCTTTAGGGAGGAGCGTGAAAATAATATACCCATTTCAAACCCAAATTTTTTGAGAAATTTTGGGATTGATTTACTGATAAGGGGTATTTTATTTAGCCGCAACTCCAGAAAATAGCCTAAATTTAAAAGGGCATACCATTTTTTTAAATGGTATTTCTTTTATACCCTCAAAAAACTTCTACTCTATGCACATTTATTCTAAGGCGAATGATGTGTGCATAGAGTATACTACTAACGGGTAAATTTTGGACTTTTTTTTAAACGGTTGGTGGGCAAAAAAAGACTTGCACACCCTACATAACTTCAAGTGGCGGGGCAAATTTGTATACATGTAGCGTGGTGAGGGGGTAGCCCTTTAACTGCTCCAAAGTTGATGATTCCATATAAATAAATTCACGATTGCATATTTATAGCTTATTGAAAAATAAAGGATAATATTTTAAATTTGTGAAGTGATTTATCTGAAAATCTATAGGGTATCGTCCTAGCCTGTCGAAATGGATTAAAACCTAAAAATGGCAATTAGATTGTAGCTTATTGAAAATAAGAGATAAAAAATATTTTAGCTAGATGAAGACAAAATCTTATAACCTATTGTTATTATTGTTATTTTACAAAACAGTTGCCATTTTTAGGTAAAAATTAATTTCTGTTTTTTATAAATGATTGCGTACCTTAACCTCTTATAACTACTTATAATTGAGCTATTATTCAAGCCATTTTCCAGTCAAAATGGAGTGTAACATTATGATTTATATCATAAAATCTCATAATCGCAGGATTCCATGTAGGGACACGCCTCTTGGAATAATCTTGAAGCAAAAAAATAGAAATAATCGTTTTGTATTTCGACAGGCCAAATTGCACCTACGTATGAATATTTTCTGAACGAAACTTATGAATATTGTTGTAGATGCAATCCTTTACTCAAGCCCTGAGTCGTTACGTTTTTTTTTGAAAAACTGGGATAAGTATATTATTTTTGGGATAGTGCCAAAGTCCCCGATGCAAAGCGGGGATTCTATAACTGTTTATTTGCTAGCCGTTGCTAACTTTTGTCCTTCTTCAAAAAGCTCTTGAAAATGCACTTTCATTTTTTCATGATCAAAATCAAGGAAAGTACCACCTGATTCAAAATGCTCAATAAATACCCTACCAATGGCATAAGAGGTTGCACCGAACATTACAGCACAACCAATAAAGCCTGCGACTTGTCCAATGAGCGGTACCACTTTAACCAAACTGGCAATTGGTGTAGCCGTTGTGAACGTTAACGCACCACCGGTTAGAGCAGCTATCAGTGATTTCACCACATTTTCAGAAAATGGTACTTCATACTGATTAGCAATACTATGTACCATTTTGACTTGGACAGCCGTTACTGCTGCCAAATCCACCAGTGGCAATGGCACTACCGCTAGTGCCATAGTACCCAAGACGTATTTTTTGACCGTCTTATGGGCTTCTTCAGCTCTATTAACCCGTTCTTGAAGTTTCCCTTCCAAGGAAAGGGTTGTGGTTTTGTCTATGTGACTTGATTCAGTGCCAGTAGGGGTGGTTTCAGTTGTCATAAATACCTCCAATTGTCGTTACCAATGAAAAAAAGTGAATTTTTGTGTTATATTTCAACTACTTATGTTATTTAGGGAGAAATCTTATTTTAACCATGCCCCGGACTCAAAATGTTTAACAAAAAGCTTACCTATTGCGTAAGTGATTGCCGCAGAAATAATAGGTCTGGTAATAACCGAACCCACCACGTTAATTCCCTGTGCCATTTTATATAGATATTTGCTAATATAAAAAGTTATCCAATCTGAGTGTGCGCCTACACACAGGAAAATCCTTACAGCATGGCATTATCGCAGAACATTAGTACAAGAATAACATTATTAATCAATACCAGGTATTGTTGACATATCTTCCAATACTAATTTTTTAGTATCCATACTCATGCTAGAAAGAATTGTGCCTGTCTGATAACGGAGTTGGGCTGTCGCTTTAGCCAACTCTTGTAAACTAGTAAGGTGGTCATTTTTTGCTTCAGTAAGCTTCTCGTCGAGGTCCATCAAACTAAAGATGGTAAGGGGATCACCTAACAAATTGTCACGAGAGCTATTATAGCTTCCATCTAAAGAAGATTTATAAAGCTCGACCGCTTCTAATGTTGCTGTGGTTTCATCTAGCCTACGCATCAGATCGTTTGCATCAACCCCGACTTGCACTCTGATTGTCCTTATCAAATCATTCAACTTAATAATGTTAAGTTGATTGGAGACATTGGCTACGTCACGTTGACCTTTCGCAACATTATTACCCAACGGATAAGAAAGCGTGAGCGTCGCCGCGACATCATTACCACGAGGATCACCGTTCAAAGCATCAACATAGCGACTATAACCATCGCCTAATTCTATAGCACTACGACTGGCACTCAAAGTTAAATTAAGCTGGGGTAGCACATCATGCCTCGTTTTGGCTAAATTAACTGCTGTGGACTCTTGGGTCAGTTTAGCAGCTTGGATATCTAGGCGCTTTTCTTTCGCCTCAGCAATCCATTTAGCCTGCAGCGATTGCTGTTCAAGTTTCGCCACAGTTTCGTTCCAACCAACCGCAAATTTTTCAGAAGGTTCACCTATGTTGTCGACTTCTTCACTAGAAATGCCCATGGCGACAATTAGAGCACTTTTAGTACTATACACCGCTTGAGCCGCGGTGGTCGTTTCTTTCTGCTTACTGGCTAAGTAACCTTTGACGCGAGATACATTAGCTTCATCCGGCGTTCCCCCTTGCGAACTGGCACCCTCTTTCACTGCATCAACCCAACTTTGTATCCTTTGCTCAGAATCTTGCTGGATTTTGAGAGATTCTACTGCGGCTTTGTAATTCCAATAAGCATTGGTACTACTAAGCAATAACTTTGAAACGCTATGGTAATAACCCAATTCCGCAGCCTGACTTTTCAGCAAAGCGACATTTTCACCGGCAGCCGCTGAAACGTAACCTCCGCCTTTTAGTAAGGGAATAGTGATATTTAACTTGAGGTTAGAGAGATTGTTTGTGTCTTGAGGCTTAATACGGTCATCAGTTCGGTTGATACCTGCACTCGCAGAGGCACTAACACCGGTTCTGAAGCGTTCGTTTAACGAAAAGGTTAGGCTCTGTGTGTCTTGATCATTACTAGAGGTTGGTCTGTTGTTCTTGACATTGCTAGACACAGAAGTGTTGATGTCAAATGCCCCGGTCGCAATCCGGGCACTGGCTATAGCAGACTCCACCCCCAGTTGTCCCTGGAAAAGACTAGGTGAATTGTCCAGGGTAATAAGGGCTACCTGCTGTAAGCTGAGTGGTCCACCTGACAAGGTGATAAGATCATTGACATTCAATTGCTCAGTAGATTCCGAAGGTGCCTGGGCGAAAGCCATGTATGATGGTATCACCATGAGCAATGAAAGCAATGTAAGGGAACGACGTAAGAATCGCCGTTTACCAAAAGAAAAGTGCATAAATTTCCTCCAAAGTGGTGTAGTAATCCTAACAGCTTGTTTGAAAAAGGCAACTCGCAAAAAATAATATACCAATCAACGGCTTGCGCGAAGGGATTGCCCCTGATATTGCGTTAGGAATGTTCATGAAATAATTTCCCATTTCTTAACAATAATAGTGTATCGCAAATGGCTAGATTTTAAAAAATATTCTACTTTATAACAATACCTTCGCCAATTTAAAATTTTAGCCATTTCCCAAAAAATACTGATTTTTATTTTTAGTAAAATCAATAAGTTACAAATTGACGGCTGCTCGAAATTGACGATTTTTACATTTTGGCGAAGGTATTGTTATAATCAATTAGTTAGATTAAAATAAGCGAAAAGAGGGAAAGAACAACCCCAAGAACAGATTTTACCGTAAAATACCCATTAATAAGGCTTAATTCCAAAATAACAAGCCTTAAAACTTGAGGTTCAAGTTTTTTTGTGAACTCCGAAATGGATATAACCATTAAAAATACTATTTTTGCTTTGCTGTATTGACTGTTAGGAAACCGGGCGACTAATTCAGAAAAATCCAGAAATGACTGCATAGCAGCACTTTGATCACGTTGCGAACGATCCAGTGGTAATAAACGAGCTAACATACCCTGGTCTAGATCAAAATGGACTAAGCCTTTGAGGTAATAAGCATAATCTACATGGGCGTGGATATAATTTAATAAACCGATTAGCTGCCACTATGGCTGATTCAGGTTCTTCAAATAATAGGCATAAATGATATTAAAGCGTAGCTTTCCTTGTTTCCAGAGTTTGTGTTTGGGAATGCCTGATAAAACGCTTCGCGTCTTAATAAGGCCAACTTGGTTTTCCACCAGATTGCCTTTTTTTTATTTTCCGCCCATTGGTGTGTGATATAATATTTTTGTATCCATTAGTCTGTTAGAAATACTATTTTCAAAAAATCGTATTTTTGATATTTAAAAGCAAGTGGTAAAACAACGGGAGAAATAACTTTATGGAAACCAAACCTAAATCTAGAAAAGTCCCCCCGGGTAGCCCTCTTTTCCCCAATAGACAGCGACTTTCTAAAGAAGAGATCGCGAAACGTCAGGCGAAAAATGAGGTTTTTGGTCAACGTTGTCAGGCTATTTTTGACAAAGTGGCCCCTCAATTAAAAGCTGATCATTATGGTTGGTCAATTCATATTGAACCAGACAGTGGTGACTATTTTATTGATCCAGAACCAAAAGTGGCTTTCCAAAAAGCGAAGCAGAAACATCCAACTGCCGTTATCATGGAAATGTGCTTAAACGAAACCGGGGCGTGTGGTCGAATATGATTATTAGAGGTAACATTAATAGTCAGGGCGAACTATTTTTCGAGATGGGTTTAATAGCCAGTGATAAATCGGTTATGTTCACGCATGCCATACTCGACACAGGCTTCACAGATTGGATAGCAATGAATATTCAAGATGTAGAGAGTTTAGGCTGGGCATTTATCAAGACTCAAAAAAAGTATACCGCCAACGGAATTATTGAATTTAATCTTTATGCTGGCACCGTTTTTTTTGATGAACAAGAATTCGCTATTGAAGTGATTGGTGGTAATGAGTTTACTCACGTTTTAATGGGATTGCAGTGGCTTAAGCACAGACGGCTAATTGTTGATAGAAAAATGGACAGGCTAACATTAGAGAATGTCAATTGATCACAAGCCCTTGAATTTTTCTCGTTCCCAAACTGACGGAATGCCTGAAAAAACGCTCCGCGTCTTAAAAAGGTCAACCTGGTTTTCCACCAGATTGGCCTTTTTAAAAATAAATAAAAAATATTTCAGTATACTCTAAAAATAAATAAAATGTCAAGTCTTAAATTCGGGTATCAACCATTTTTTTTAATATTTGTTATATATCAATAACTTATATCATTAATTTATTAATTTCACCGATTCTTTTTTTGCGCTCAAAAAATTTATTTGCAAATGATTCTCATTTGTAATACAATGAGCATACTTCAAAATTTAATTGATAATGATTCTTATTTATAATGATTATCTGAAAATGAATTTGGAGTGAATAATCTTTACCTAACTGATAAGGAAAAATGATGTTAAGCGAAAAATTGGTTGAACGTTTGAATCACCAGGTTAACCTGGAATATTATTCCGCAAATTTATATTTGCAAATGAGTTCTTGGTGTGAACTCAACAGTTTGCCGGGTTGTGCCCAATTTTTGCGGCAACATGCTGATGAAGAAATACAGCACATGCACCACCTGTTTAAATACATCAACGAAACAGGCAATATGGCGGTGATTGGTGAAATCAAAGCCCCCCCCACTGAATATAAGTCTGTTGTTGATGTGTTTCAGCAAACTTATGAACATGAGTGCTACATTACCAAGGAGATAAATAACTTGGTTCGTTTAACCCTGGAAGAACCGGATTATTCCACGCATAACTTCCTGCAATGGTACGTTGCTGAACAACATGAAGAAGAACATCTGTTCAATTCCATTGTCAAAAAGATTGAGTTGATTACTGAGGGTAGCGGTAAGCGCTTGTTCATGATGGACAAGGAGATCAAACGAATGGCAACTGAACAGCAAAAGTTGGTTAAAAAGCGCAGCTAAGTGCCGCTAACTGAGTTGTGGCACTATTTTAGCCATTAATTAATTAGAAATCCGATTTTTTCCAAAAATCGGATTTCTTTAACATAAGAGAAGATTTTTATGATGTCTGATTGTACTCGAAAAACGGTTTCTATCAAACCCATTAAATTGGCTAATGGACAACATAAATCCAATGATAAACATGCTTGTTCCGGTCAATGTGAAAATTGTTCCAGATGTTCATCTAATAAGAATAGAAAGAATTAGATATTGCTTGTCAGATATGCTAGAAATCCTATTTTTTTAAAATCTGTTATGAACTTACTAATAAATAGACAAACACAGCGTACCAAATTAAACCAATTAGCGACACATTTTCATTGCAGTGTGATTGGTACTTGTTTGACTTTAGATGAACTGCGAAAAATGGTTCGCCAGTTAAAACTGTCTATCAAGTCAACTTCGAGTGATCATGATTTGCATAGCGTTTTTGTGAATATTGCGAGTGAATCATCTTATACTAATCGGCGGCTTCAAAAATATCTTGATAAGAAGCACCAAGCTGTCATTCGGCGATTTGCTAAAATACGCTGTGTAGAAATTTTAAAAACGAACTGGCAAGAAGCCCTTAAAAGTGGCGAAGTGGCTGGTGCCTATTGGGCTATGGTGACACACCCTGTTATTTCTAAAGAGTTGCTGGATGAAATTTATGGTGAAATACATATGCTCTCACACTTATCAGGTGCTTCTATTCGTGTGGATATGTTGGAACTTAGCCAATTACGGCAGCGGACTAAAGAATTAGAAAAGCAGGTTTCCGATCTTCGTGTCAATACCCAAAAGCGTTTAAATGAAAAAGATGAGATGATTTGTGTATTAAATAACCGTTTAAAAACGGCGGGCGCAACCGAAAATAAGTTACAGCATGTTCAAACGCAATTAGAAGCTTATGAAAAAGAGCATTTGGTAGAACAACTCAGGAAAAAGGTGAAGGAATTTGCCACTCAATTGACGGTTGAGCAAATACAGGCGAAACATCTGGCAAATCGGGTAGAACAGTGGAAATCTTATGCCCAATCTGCCGAAGATCGTCATTTGAGTTTAGAACAAGCCTTGGAGCAAACTTGCCAAGAACGTGATAGTTTAGAAACCAGTTTATCTCATCTATTAAATACGGAATGTTCTGAATGTTTGGGATGCAAAAACTGCCCTAATTTGTGTGGTCGTTGTATTCTCTTTGTCGGGGGTAGAAAAGGCATATCCCGCCATTTCAATCATTTAGTTGAACAATATAACGGTCATTTTATCTATCACGATGGTGGGCGCGAAGAAAGTCATTTTAAATTAGAATCAAATCTTTGTCAGGCAGATGCGGTGCTATGTCCACTGGATTGTATCAGCCACGAGGCGATGAATAAAGTCAAACGCTATTGTAAACACAATGCCAAGCAGTTGGTAATGATGCCACGCGCTAGTTTATCTGCCTTTGTCAATGGCTTGAACGAGGTTGCTAATTTAGGTTAGGGCAATTAAGTATATCAAATTTATCTAGCGTGGACCCATTCTGCCCAAAAATCCATCTATGATACCCCTTATCAGAAAAAAACTACTTTTCAATGGACTTTTTCCATATCGCCACAGACGTTGTATATGTCCAAACAAATCCCGCTTGACAAAACGCGCTGCTGCTGGTTTTCCACCCAGACGGCGCTGCCCTTCAAACATATTTCTAGCCATATAATAATAACGATAGGGCTGATGTTCAATCCATAATCCCTCATCCGTCATTTTTTGAAAGATTCCTAGTCGATGATAAAGTATCGCATGTTTATGCCACCAAAGTTTCCAACCCGCCTGGTGTAAACGTATATGACATTCATGATCCACAAAATCTATAAAATAATCCTCTCGAAATCCCCCAATTGCATTTAGTGCTTCCACATTATAAAGGGTGCCGGAGCTGAGCGATGAATCTATGGGAATAACTATTTCAGATGAAGATTCTATACTTTGGTGCGCCGTTACCAGTGAATTGCCCTCCCAATAGTATGGAAAGTGAGTACAATCAGGAAAGAACCAACTCTGTATATTTGCACATACCGCACCGACTGGCTTTCCCTGTTTTTCCAGCAAATTAGCTTCTTCCAACAAATTATTTAAGCAACAATGTAAGCAAACACTATCCTGATCCAGCAAAAATAACCATTTGGCACCTAATTCTTTAGCTTTTTTTAATCCTAGATTATAGGCGGTTGCTACCCCAACATTGCGGGGCATTTGGATAATATTAAGTTGATTAAGATTAAGGGATTGGATTGCGGTGATAGTGCCATCCGTTGAGGCATTATCAATGATTAATAGGGAAAGATCAGATACATGTTCATCCGTGAGGCATGAATTTAATGCACTGCAAATTGTTTTTTCGCCATTATAGGAAACGACTAAAGCGAGCGTTTTCATTTTTTTTAAGATATTTATGTAAAAAAATACTATTTTTTGAAAAATAGTATTTTTAATACGCTAAGGTTGAGTAGTAAGATTGAGTCGTTACGAAATATGATAGAATAAAATATAATACTTTAAAGACAATAACTTTTGCTAATGATTTCAAAAATAAGTTATTTAGAAATACTATTTTTTTGAAAAAGAGTATTTCTTAAAAATGGGTGCGTCACTCCTAAAAGCTTAAAATTAAAACTAATATGAATAATACGAATGCCGTCGTTATAGAACCCACTGAACCGGCTAATGCAAGTGTGATTTGGCTGCATGGTTTAGGGGCGAATGGGCATGATTTTGAACCAATTGTTCAAGAATTGTCGCATACACTTACGCGCCACACGCGCTTTATTTTTCCACACGCGCCACATCGCCCGATTACTATTAACTGTGGTATGGTGATGCCAGGTTGGTATGATGTGATTGCAATGGAACTGCCTGCCCGGCAAGATACCCAAGGTATACATGATTCTGAACAAATCCTTTGTCAGTATGTATCCCAGGAGATTGAGCGCGGTATTTCAACGCAACGTATTGTTTTAGCAGGATTTTCTCAAGGTGGGGTCATTGCATTGCATACGGGCTTACGATATGCCTTTCCACTCGCTGGTATTATGGTACTTTCTGCTTATTTGCCATTAGCTGATACGGTGGAAAAAGAAATGCACACCGCTAATTGTCAAATTCCTATTTTCATGGCTCATGGACAAGACGATCCCGTTATTTCTTTTAGCCATGGGGAACGTAGTCGTGCACAGCTAGAAAAACTGGGCTATGAAGTAGAATGGCATAGTTATAGTATGCAACATAGTGTCAATGCCGCAGAAATCGTTGATATTAGTCAATGGTTAAGTGCTAGGTTGGCATGATTCAAAAATGTAGATATTAGGTTTGATGAAAAACAGAAAAGATTTAATCATGAAAAAATTCAGAAAAAACATTCGTAAAGCCGTCTTTCCGGTAGCTGGTTTAGGTACACGGTTTTTACCGGCGACTAAAGCCAGCCCTAAAGAGATGTTACCTATTGTTGATAAGCCTCTTATTCAATATGCTGCTGAAGAGGCTATTGCCGCTGGTATTGAACAATTGATTTTCGTGACAAGTAGTAGTAAGCGTGCGATTGAAGATCACTTTGATAAAAATCAAGAACTAGAGGATGAATTAAAACGGCGTGGCAAATATGATTTGTTGGACCTCACGAAGCATATTGTACCCGAAGGTGTATCCTGTATTTATATTCGCCAACAAGAGGCATTAGGGCTAGGTGATGCGGTACTCTGTGCGAAGCCGGTGGTGGGTGATGAACCATTTGCCGTGATTTTGGCTGATGATTTAATTGATGGACAAGAACAATCTTGTTTATCGCAAATGGTTAATGTTTATGAAAAACAGCATTGTAGCGTGATTGCGGTTGAAAATGTTCAAAAGGCAGAAACTAACCGCTATGGTATTATCGAACCTAACTTGTTGTATGAAGGCGTGTTGAAAATCAATAGCATTGTTGAAAAACCGTCACCGGATAAAGCCCCTTCTACGCTGGCAGTGGTAGGACGTTATCTACTCACACCAGCGATTTTCAACCATTTGGAAAAAATAGAAAAAGGAGCAGGCGGGGAAATTCAACTAACCGATGCAATTGCCCTATTGTTAGCAGAAGAAGAAGTGTTAGCTTGTCAATTTGAAGGTGTACGTTATGATTGCGGCAATAAATTGGGCTATTTGACGGCGACAATTGATTATGCTTTACAACATCCAAATTTACGCGAAGCGTTTAAAGAACATTTGTTAAGTATTTGTCAAAAAAATTTCTAATTTTGAATGGAGAATGGGAAACGTAGTTTTTACAACGATGAATATACAAACACAACTTGTTCCATCTTGGAAAAACGAATTAGCGAGCGAATTTGAAAAAGTGTATTTTCAAAAACTGCTTGCTTTTCTTGATGAAGAAGCGAACACACAAACCCTTTATCCACCTAACCCATTGATTTTAAATGCGTTTTCAAAATGCCATTTTGACGCAGTGAAAGTCGTTATTCTTGGACAGGACCCCTATCATGGTGAAGGGCAAGCAAATGGACTTTGTTTTTCCGTCAATGAGGGTGTGAAAATACCGCCATCTTTGAAAAATATTTTCAAGGAAATTCAAAGCGATTTAGGGCAAGAAATGCCAACATCGGGCAACTTAGAACGCTGGGCTGAACAAGGCGTATTATTGCTAAATGCAATCCTGACTGTTAGAGCGAATAAAGCCGCATCGCATCGTAATAAAGGTTGGGAACAATTTACTAATGCCGTGATTCGTTTGATTTCCGAACGAAAAGATAAAGTCGTGTTTTTACTCTGGGGCAATTATGCTCAAGAAAAGGGCAAGATTATTGATGAAGAGAAACACCTGGTTTTAAAAACGGCTCATCCCTCGCCCTTATCGGCTAAAAAATTTTTCGGTAGCCAGCATTTCAGTCAAACCAATTATTATTTGGAACAATATGATAAACAACCCATTAATTGGTAATTAGAAATCCGATTTTTTCCAAAAATCGGATTTTTTTAGCTGATTTTTTGGAAAAAAAGGTAATATAATATGGATGAAATTTATGAATTGTTGAATAAATCCCTAGAGCACGTTGGTGCTTTAATGTCAGCCGCAGAAACACATGGCATTTTATGTGGTTTATTATGTACTTCGCAGCCTTTTTCTTCTGATATATGGCTAAAACATGTGCTGGGTGAAACGGCTGTTAATGATGGTTTAGCTTCTCAATGCCAGCAACAGTTAGTATTAGTCAAAAATTATACGTTAGAACAATTAAATTCCTTTAATTGTGAATTTATGCCCTTATTGCCGGCTGATGAGATTTCCCTATCGGAGCGAACTCAGGCATTAGGGGGATGGTGTGAAGGATTATTGTTTGGCTTAGGGCTAATGGGCATTGAAACAGAAACTTTGAAAGAGGATACCAGAGGATTTGTTAATGATGTCATTTCTATTTCACAAATTGCACCCGCTTCTGATGAGGAAGAGCTGGAAGAAGATTATATGCAAGTGGTTGAATATATAAAAGTGGGAGTTATAAACTTATATGAAGAGCTAACTCAAACAAGTGAAATAAATGGTGAAGTAAATGGATAAAAGTGAATTTAAACGCCGTCGTCAAAAATTAATTGACATTTTAGGGAAAGAGAGTATCGCCATTTTACCGGCAGCACCTGAAAAAATCCGTAACCGTGATGTACATTATCCTTATCATCAGGATAGTTATTTTTATTATCTGACTGGTTTCCCGGAGCCAGAGGCATTGGCTGTCATTGTGCCGCACCGTGAACAAGGGCAATATTTATTATTTTGCCGTGAAAAGGACCTGGAGAAAGAAACTTGGCATGGTAACCGTGCAGGCTTAGAAGGGGCTTGTGAAATATATGGTGCTGATGATGCTTTTCCCATTACTGACATTGATGATATTGTGCCTGGCATCATGGAAAGTTGTCGCCGTTTATACTATCCAATGGGTTATTATCAAGATTTTGACGAGAAAATGATGGAATGGGTGAACCAACTTCGTGGGTATGTTCGCAAAGGTGTTGTTCCACCCCATGAAATAGTCGCTTTAGACTATGTTTTAGATGAAATGCGTTTGCGTAAAACGGAAGTGGAAGTGGATGCCATACGTGCTGCTGCTAAAATTATTATCCACGCTCATAAACGGGCTATGCAATATTGTCGCCCTGGTTTATATGAATATGAATTGGAAGCAGAGATTGTCCATGAATTACTGCGAAGTGGTTGTCGTTCTCCCGCCTTTCCAGCGATTGTGGCAGGGGGTAAGAATGCTTGTACGCTTCACTATATAGAAAATGATAATGTGCTGAACGATGGCGAATTGGTACTTATTGATGCGGGGGCGGAATTGAATCATTATGCTTCTGATATCACACGCACTTTTCCTATCAATGGGCACTTTACGGACGAGCAAAAGGCTATTTATGAACTCGTTCTCAAAGCACAACGGGCTGCTCTAAATAAAATTTACCCTGGCAATAAGTGGATTGAAGTCTATCAAGCGGCAATAAAAGTAGTCACTCAAGGGCTTTTAGAATTAGGATTATTGATGGGTAAATTAGAGCCATTAATAGAAGAGGAAGCTTACAAACGCTTTTATATGCACCGTATCGGTCATTGGTTAGGCATGGATGTCCACGATGGTGGCAATTATAAGGTGGATGAAACTTGGCGAGATTTAGAACCGGGAATGGTATTGACGGTGGAACCGGGGATTTATATTTCGGCTGCGGATGATATATCTGACAAATGGTGGAATATCGGTATTCGCATAGAAGACGATATATTGGTTACAAAAGGAGGGCATGAAGTATTAACTGCAGATTTGCCGAAAACGGTGGCGGAGATTGAGGCGTTTATGGCGGGAGAATAGTTTTGAACAGGATTACACGGATTAAATGAATGTCACACTCTATGAATCAAACCTGACTCTATGGATTTAGCCACTTGTATAGATGATTTGCGAAATCCTCCAAGCAATCATCTTCATCAATTGACAGGAGAACTAAAGGGCTATTGGGCTATACGAGTCAATGGTCCTTGGCGTTTAATCTTTCGATGGTCTGAAGGTGACATTTATAATGTATCACTGGAGCAATATCATTAATGACAATTTCCAATTTGAAGTATAATTAAAATGGAGCTTATGTTATGAACATCACTAAACGCAAACCTTTTACGCCTGGTGAAATTCTCTTTGAAGAGTTTATGCAACCGCTTAACCTAACCCCTTCACTCCTGGCTGATAGGATAGATGTGCCGGTTCAAAGGATTAATGAGATTGTTAATAGCCAAGAAGGGATTACGCCTGATATTGCCATTCGTTTAAGCCGACTTTTTGGTACCAGTGTTGAATATTGGTTAAACATGCAATTAAAAATTGATTTATGGCATATCATCAATGACAAAGAAAAACATCAGAGATATCAATTTATTAAACCAATTGAATGGCAAGAGGCGGTGGTATAAACTGCTCAATGTGGTAGGTTTCGCTATGAGTGATTTAAAAATCACTTATAATAGTAAATTTAAAAACAGCAATATTTGACTTTATTGTGCTAAAAAAATGTTCAAGCCCGCTTTTTTCCTTGTTGAAGAAAACATAAATCGTAAAATTCCCATTTATGTTTGATGATACAGGATACTGTAATATTTGGTAAGTTTCATCAACGTTTTGTATTGATTTCATAAATGCTGTTTGTGGATCAAATACAAATGGATTAAACGGATCGTCAACCTTATATAAAAAATCACCAGAAGGTAATTTAATAATAACCCACAAGTCAACTTGTTTGTAGTAGGGCATGTCAATTGGTACACGAACACTGATATCAATTGTTTCTCCAGCATAATAATGTGTCACATCACGATCATCTGGCTCTTTATTATAATCTGTTATACTTAATCCAGTACTTGCTGGCTTACCCACTAACCACTCATAATTTTGAGGATTATTAACACCTTCATAAATACCCTCAGAAAAGCTTGTATCTACGTCATCAGATGTATACAAACCATACATATATGGGTTATCCATGACATAGTTTTCACCATTTTCAAACCATTCTTTTTTTACTCCAGTGATAGGTTCACCATTTTCATCAAGTATAGTTGGTTTCTCAAAATCATCATACGGAAACGGAGGTAAAAATGGAGGTGGTGGTTCATCAAATAGGGTTTCTTCAGCCTTTACTAACGGGCTTAATGCCATAAAAAAAACTAAACTAAGCAAAAATAAATCAATGAATTGTTTTTTCATAATGATTTTCTACTTTAGTAATTCCGTGTGGTAGTTTCTACCACACGAAATTAGGAATACTACATTATCACCAAATCACCAATTATTACTAATTGTGAAATTTGCAGATGCTATATTGGATACAATCGCCATAAAAACATTATCTAAATCTTTTACCTTCTCTTTAGTAAAGAAAGCGAAAATAACGTAATCACCACCCAGCCCTCCTGGTATTTCAAAATTACTAAAGACCACATAGTCGTCTTTCAAGCGTTCTACAGATTCTCTGAATGCTATAGGGGTAGGTGAAAATGGACTAATCATGTCACCTGTCATATACAACAAACCACCAGGCATACTAATGACAATCCACAAATTAACTTGTTTATATGAGCTGTCACTATCAAAGGCTACATGTACACCTATGTCTAATTTATCTCCCACCTTATAAAAATCTTTAATATCAGTAATGTTCACTTCATTAATAAAAGTAGGACATTCCATAGGTGGGAAAAAAAATGGTTCTGCCAATACCGACGCAGGGGCAGTGAAAAATACTAACAACATAATTGTTGATAGTAATTGAGATTTGAAACGCATATATCATTTCCTCAAAAGTTATACATATCAATAATTTCTTGGATTATTAATATGCTATGTTTAAATAAAACTAATAAAAATTATAAAATTTGTTATACTATGTTATAATAAATATTAATTTATGTGATTCCAATCTTGGATGATCATTTTACCTGAAAATTTAAATTAATACAACTAATATTTATTATTTTGTACGTTAGTTTGCATTATAATTTTTTATAAGGATTCATAACAGTGACAGCACACACCGATGAACAATTTACCCAAGCTGAGAATAATTGGGATTTAGAGCGTTTGTATAATGACTTGACTGTCGTTAAAGGAAAAAATATCACGCGAATTGAAAAACTTCATTTGCGTGGCTTATTATGTGGCTATAGCCCCGCTGAAATTGCGGGAATACTCCACCGAGATGTGAGAGGGCTTGAAGTTAATTTGTGTAAAAACTTGTATAAGTACGTTAAAACAATCGTCAACCGAGAGCAAGAAAGGATAGAAAATTGGCGCAGTATTTGTCAATGGCTTGAAGAAGCGGGTTATAAAGCGCAAGAAACGAGTCAACCCGAATCAAATAATTCGATACCTGTCGATACCAAAGTGCATATAGAAAAAATAAGTTTTGAAAATAATAAAATTGAAATTAGCATAAATACAAAAATCACAATTAATACCCGACTTCTTATCAACAATGGTTAATTGTTTGTTATGCCATCATCTTCGCTTCCTTCACCGACAGAAGATTGTGATAGTTAGAATTAGTATGTAGAAATCCGATTTTTACAAAAAATCTGATTTCTGCCCCTTTACTAGATTTCCCAACGATGTCGCATTAACAAGTAAAGAAAAAAAGGCGCACCGAAAATTGCCGTTAAAATTCCTAAGCGTATTTCTTCAGGGCGAAGTAGAGTACGTGCTAATAAATCTGCTAAAATGAGAAAAGTGGCACCGGTGATAGCACTGGCTGGGATTAAATAACGGTGTAATGGTCCAACCATGATGCGAACAATATGGGGAATAACCAATCCGACAAAACCAACTACGCCACTGACAGCGACTGCTGTTCCCGTTAATAGCGCGGTGCTGGTTAAGATAATTCTTTTAACTGACTCAACCTCAACACCGAGGGAATAAGCAGTATCAGTTCCCATTAGTAAGATATCTAATTCACGAGTATAAAAAAGGGCAATAAAACTTCCTAACAGAATACCAGGCAAGGCTATCCAAACATGGGACCAGGTCCGGCTATCAAGCCCTCCCATTAGCCAAAAAATAATTTCCCGCGCCACTTCATATTCTACATAAGCCAAGGTAATAACAAAAGAAGTCATCGCCCCTATCAGGGCATTCAGGGCAACGCCGGCTAATAATAAGGTAGCAACCGGGGTATTACCACGCCGTGTCGCCAGGGCATAAACAGTAAACAGGGCTAAAAAAGCACCTAAAAATGCAAAAAGGGGAATATAAAACCAGGAACGAGAAGATAAACCGGTTGCCAAAACAATGACTGCCCCCAGGGCACCGCCTGAACTTGTTCCGATGATGCTGGGGGAAGCAAGGGCATTTTGAAACAAGCCTTGCATTTGTGCACCTGCTATGGCAAGGGCAGCACCTACCAGGGCTGCAACAATCACACGCGGGGTCCGAATAAGCCAAATAATCACCTGTTGTGATTCAGTGATGCCCGATGTTTCTATCCAGCCACTGGGCAAAATTTTTGAAGCTAATATTTGTAATACAATAGTGATAGGTATATCGGTGCTACCCATTGCGATGCCAATAATACCTGTGGTAATGAATAAGATTGAAGCGATTATAAAATAAAACATTGGGAATTGGGAATTGTTAGCTGATAACTGATAACTGAAAACTGAAAATGAAACCTGCACCTTATGCCTTTTTGGCTCTTTTTTTATGGCTTATTTTAGCCACTGCAGCTAGTCTGCGCCCATTTCTGATAGTTTATTGGCAACTCGCCGGCATGATTTTATTAGGGTTAGCCCTTATTGATGCCTGGCGCGTTTGGCGATTACCTGGGATGAAGGTACAACGCCAAGTATCCGGCTCTTTGCCCTTAGGGGTATGGAATTTCGTGAACCTTCGCCTTTATAATCCTACTTCTACTACCTATATAATAGAAGTATTTGATGATTATCCTGTTAATAGTGATTTACAAGGGCAACCGCAAAAATTAACTCTCCCAGCCACAGCTGAGATAGAAACACAATACCGTATCCGCCCTCAACAGCGGGGAGCAACCGAATTTGGGGGAGTGCATTTATTGCTATATTCACCTTGGTTCTTTTGGAAACATTATCGTTATATTAAGCTTAAAACACCCATACGAGTTTACCCGAATTTTGCGACGGTGACTAAATATGCATTATTTGCAACGGAAAATCGGCTTGGGCAATTAGGTATCCGCAAATTACAACGGCGAGGCGAAGGTTTAGAATTTCATCAATTACGGGAATATCGTACCGGGGATGTTTTGCGTCAAATTGATTGGAATGCGACATCTCGTCATAAAAAATTGATTTCAAAAGAATACCAGGATGAACGCGATCAACAAATTATTTTTTTAATTGACTGTGGGCGGCGCATGTTAGCACAAGATGGCTCTTTATCCCATTTTGATTATACTTTAAATGCGATATTATTACTATCTTATGTCGCATTGCGACAGGGAGACGCGCTAGGATTGATGACTTTTAGCGGTGAACGACGTTGGCTGGCACCGCGCAAGGGCATGAATACCATTAATGTCGTTTTAAATACAGTGTATGATTTACAAGCGACAACTCAAAGCAGTGATTATTTAAATGCCGCTAATCAACTGATGCAAAGACATAATAAACGCGCTTTAGTGATCCTGATTTCTAATTTACGCGATGAAGATAGTGATGAATTATTACCGGCTTTAAAATTGCTCCGTAAAAAACATCTGGTATTACTGGCTAGTTTACAAGAACGTATCCTTAACGAGATGCTCAAACAACCAGTTTATACTTTTCAAGAAGCTTTGCGCCATGCAGCGACGCTTGACTATTTAAATGCTCGCTTAGATACCCGTGATGCTTTAAAAAAACATGGAATTATCTATTTAGATACTGAGCCGGAGCAATTGCCTGTGAAGATGGTAAATCGGTATTTGGAAATTAAACGGAGTGGTGTGTTATAAAAATGCTGGTATATTATAAATCCGAATCCGAATTGACACGTATCTGCCCTTCTTTTTTATTTTTGCTAATATTTTTTGCATTGCATTTTGCAATCTATCCACCTTTAATAATTAATAAAATTAATAAAAACAATTACTTATATTTTGGAAAGGAACTTGCATGATAACGATATGCTTGAAATCTTGATTAGTCATTTAGATTAACTTTTTGAAATTGAATAAAATGATTTTAAAGTTAAACCAAGTATAGGTGTTCAAAAAAATAACTTGCAGACACATAAGGGCAAGAAGCATAAAGGATTGCACCTACATTTGTCAAATTATTTATTCTGAAAATTGAATATTAATGGCGGGTAAACATATATTCTAAACTTGCGTTTGAAAACGCTCAATTTAAGTTGGGCATTTCATTCTCAGTTTTTTTGAATATTATGTTTGCTCCATTGTAACTGCCTGAATAAATTGAGGAGCAGTAAAATTATGAAAAATATCCTTTTGCTTCTTCGACGAAGCACTAATTCATACTTACTACCCTGGTTGGTAGGAGTATTTATGGCATTGGGTATGGTAGTTAATATCCAAGCAGCACAACTAACGCTTGAATCAAGCGTTGACGGTGATCTCACGACGGTTTTAGCAGGCGAGTCTTTCAAGTATAACTTGAAGTATTCGTGTGCTGGCATTGAAGAACATTGCTACGATGCGAAACTGACAAGCACATTGCCCCCTGGCATAGTCGATATACTCATAGTAGAGGGAAAGACCGGTGCTGAACACGAACACATTAATTCCGTTACAGTGGAAGGGAATGTCGTGACATGGCATTTTGGCGGTGTTGAAGGTTTTGCCGCTAATGTGCTTCCGGCTGGTTCCACCGGTGAACTTACCCTGACCGTTAGGCTTGAAAATGGTCAAAGTCCTGATGGTACTGAAGTAAGCAACGAAACCAAAATTGAAGGTTCCAATGCGGAGACTGTGGTCAGCAATACGACGACTGTTACTGTGACGGCTGAAAGTGTTGTGACTCTAACTAAGAAACTTTTGGACAGTACGCCTAAACTAGACGTGGATACCACCTATAGAATTACGCTATGCAATGAAGGTGGAGAAGGCAAGCTAGACTTGCAGAATGTGACCATCGTTGATCCTCTGTTGCCAAATGCAAAATTTATTTCAGCAACAAAAAATGGCGTTTACGATGAAGTCACGCATAAGGTGACTTGGCCTACCAAAAATTTATCGGTTGGAAATTGTCTTAATTACTATGATGTCAAAGTGCAATATCCATCAACAGATTTCGATGAAGGTGAACTAACCAATACGGTTGAAGTTACCGGTACGCCTGTTGGCGAGGTGGAGAAGACTTATACTAAGGGGGCAACTGGAACTTTCGGAAAAGGTCTGGGTGCTGGCACTCCTAATCTCAGTATTATTAAGCAGGGTACCAGCAAAGTTATGCCAGCGGGAACGCTTGACTATGGGTTTAAAATCAAGAATACCGGCAATGTCGAACTGACAAATATGGTTATCACAGATACCGTACCAACACAATTAGTCGTAACGAGTCTGCGTACTGGTAACAATAATCAAGCCGACGGTTCAATTGAGGTTAACATTGATTACAAGACTAATACGAAGAGTGATGTATGGCTCCCATTATCTGGTAATCCTTTTGCCACCCCTGCCGGTCAGTCTGTTAATGTGTCCGACTTGGGATTGGATACCAATGAATACATTACTGAATTGCGTTGGACATTGCCCAATGTACCAAAAGGATTCCGTTCCGATAGTACTAAAACAACTGATTTAAATGGTTTTTCGGTTACTGTATTGTCAAATGATCATAATGGTGCTCCAGTACAGGTAGGTGACGAGATTGTAAACACAGCTGCCGCTGAATACACCTACGAAAATGACACCCAAAACAATACGACGACTAGAAAGACTTTAGTGGTATATGGTACAGCCGTTCCACGAATAACGAAAACTATTATTGGGGAAAGCGCGATTACACCTGGCGGTGAAGTGGAATACGAACTCAAACTTTTAAATAATTGGGGTTCAAGTGCCCTTCTTGATGAACCGACTATTGTTGACATTTTAGACGATAGTTTAGAGTATGACAGTCAGGAATTTTTGGGAGGAAACGCATCAGGTGCGTCTAAACCAATTTTTCTTAAAAGCAAAAACAGTGCTGGTAAGACAGTATTATCTTGGAAATGGTCTGCTTATTCGCTTGCATCTGGAAAATATCTCCGAGTAAAACTGGTTACAAAGCTAAAATCAACGACAGCTCCTGGTCAGATTACTAACACGGCTTATGTGCTCGCTAAGAATCCGAGTACGACTATTAGCACAAACAAATGCCTTGCTAATGTAGCAGACGTGGATGACATTGATGGTGATGGTGATAGTGAAGAATTGATTTGCGCGAGTGAACCAACCATTGTGACTGCAGGTACCTTGGCATCTATGGAATCCATCAAGTGGGTGAAAGGCCAATTGGATCCTAGCTGGCACAAGTATCCTGATTCTGGAAAAACGGCAAGATCAGGTACTTTAGATTATCGCTTGGTTGTTGAAAATACGGGCAATGTCTCTATGACGAATGTGGTAGTTATAGATGTTTTACCCTTTATTTCTGACATAGCGGTCACTATTAACGAAGAACGCCATTCAAAATGGCAACCCCAATTGATCGGGGCAGTACAAGCGGGCAATGGTATTATTGTAAAATATAGCACTGAGGAAAGGCCTTGCCGTACTGAAGTGTGGATCGACGAAGAAGCACCGGTTGGGGGATGCAAAGACCCTGCATGGAGTACGATTTTGCCAGAACCTATTACTGAAGTGCGTTCATTACGCTTTGATTTTGGTGACAGAGTGGTTAAGCCTGGTGATAAATTAGAATTAACCTGGCCCATGTATGCCCCAATAAACGCGCCAGTCGGAACGATAGCATGGAATTCCTTTGGTTATGTCGCTACTCGTGTAGATACTGGTACGAAATTGCTATCTTCAGAGCCGATTAAAGTGGGTATTGAGGTGAATGACTTTGAGCCGGCTGTTTTAGGAGACTATGTTTGGATTGATAAAGATGAAGATGGTATCCAAGATAAAAAAGAAGTGGGACTCAATGGTGTGCGAGTTGAATTATACAAGCAAGCCAAAAATGATAAGTTTGTGTTTGACAGATTTGTACTTACTGCCAACGATGAAAACGAGAATCCTGGTTATTATATTTTCTCGTTCTTAACCGAAGGGAATTTTATTTTGAAGTTTTTCCCGCCAACCGGTTATAAAATTTCGCCGATGGATCAAGATACTGGTAAGGATGATACTGATAGTAATGATTCTGATGTTGATCCTAAAACGCATAAGACTCCAATCATTTTCTTGGAAAATCTGAAACATGATCGTCGTTGGGATATGGGATTGATAGAAAAAGGCACGGCTGCATTGGGTAACTACGTGTGGTTTGATCGCAATGAAAATGGCGAACAAGATGAAAGTGCTAATAATGGTATAAATGGTGTACAGGTAACCCTATACGAAAATAACGGTGATATGGTTAAGAGTACATTGACGAAAAACAACGTTGATGGTTATCCTGGCTATTATCTGTTTGATGATATTAAGTCTGGGCAATACTTTGTCAAGTTTAGTGATTTGCCTCTCAATGCCGACGGGTTCACTACTCAAAATGCGACTGATACATCAGATATTGCTGATTCTGATCCAGACAATGATGGTGTGACGGAAATAATCTCACTGGAAATAGGTGATAATGATCTTAGTTGGGATGCAGGCATCATTAAAAAGCCAAGTGTTCTCGCGTTAGGTAACCGTGTATGGTTGGATGAGAATAGAAACGGCATTTATGATGCTGGCGAAGAAAAGGGTATTGATAAAGTTAAAGTCAACCTGTATTGGGATGTCAATGGTGATGGTGAATATACGCAGGGTGAGGATAAGTCAGTGACTAGTACGCAGACCTATACTGATGGTGGTGTGCCTGGTTTTTACCTGTTTAAGGAACTTGTTGAAGGTGATTATATTGTTCAGATTGATCCCAGCAATTTCGAGACTGGTAAGCCCTTAGCTGATTTGGTGAGTAGTGAAGGCGCATCTGCTCCGAACAATCATGTTGACCATGATGATAATGGAAAGGCAATGGTTGAGGAGATTGGTGTTGTGACGGCAGTCGTGAATCTCAGTAATCCTAGCGATCCGTTGGATGTAGAAGCGCGTACTGACTTGACAGTTGACTTTGGGTTCCATAGTGAAAAACTACCTGTATGTTCAATGCCTAAATTGTATGCTTTGCATGATGAAGGGCTGAATGATACCCAATTTTTCACCGTGGATCCTGTTGATGATGAAATAGAATTTGAGGTGTCAGCACTTGGTCCTCTATACGAAGGTCATGATATTGAAGCCGTAGATATACACCCAGTCACGGGTATAATGTATGCCACTTCAGGTGATGATCCTAAAGGACATCCAGAAGGTCAATTGTATAAAGTTGATAAAGTGAATGGTGAAATAACTCTCATTGGTGAAGGTGGTATTGGTGATGGGGAGAAATTTTTTGAAGTCTCCGGCATTTCCTTCCATCCAAAGACTGGGGTACTGTGGGCTTGGGCTGATAGTGAAGGTCTGCTAACAATCGATCTGAAAACTGGGAAAGGAACATTGATAGCTGAGTCGGATCTGGCTATTGAAGCACTGGCTTGGGATATCGAAGGTAAAGTACTCTATGGTACTGCTGATAAAATTTTATACGCCTGGGACAGTAAAGAAGGGGCAGTTGGGCGAGTTTGTGACAATCTCACCATGCCAGGTGCGACTGAAGCTCTGGATATGTACACTGGCAATGTGTTGTTGTTTGCTCTCCATAGAGATTCAGACTTGAACATTCATGCTTGGAAGGTTAATGGTCTTGATGAAGATTGTCAGCTAGTAGATGAAATCTATGTCAAAACGGACGATTACTATGATATTGAGGGTATCACTTGGGAGGAATCTTGCCTTCCTGAGGATGTAACTACTCAGCCCTAATAAAAAGAAATACTATTTCTTCAAGAAATAGTATTTCTAACAAGGGCTAATTACCCAATAAGTTGTTAAGTTGTACCAAAAAACCAAGTTTCTTGAAGAAGAAGCTTGGTTTTTTAGTTTTTATCGCCTGACGATGGAGAAAATGTTTATGAAATACAATCAATTGATTTTCCTATTGATTTTGCCACTTATCTCAGTGGTTTATGCAGAACCACCTACTAATGATGATTTAACGGGTGCGATTGAAATTGTCGTTCCTTACAATCATACTCAAAGCACTACTTCCTCAACTGTCGCTGAATCTGAATTATCTGCTTCTTGTACAGCTAGTGGCGCCAGTGTTTGGTATCAATATACTCCCTCTAAAGATGAAAATTTTGTCGTTGATACTTTTGATTCCGATTATGACACTGTGCTTGCGATTTGGGAGGGGGATGAACACCCATTATTTGAAATCGCGTGTAATGATGATGGGATGGATGGTATTTCACAATCCCAACTCAATACGACGCTCACTGGTGAAACAAACTATTTCATCAGTGTCAATGGTTTTAATAATGAAACAGGTACTTTGGAATTTCATGCAAACGTGCTTGAACCTTTAAGCAACGATAAATTATCGAAAGCTATTAATATTGGCGATACCTTTCCCTATAGCCATCGTCAACAAACCAACACAGCAAGCATTGAACCAAAAGAGCTTTTATCAAAGTGTGCGACAAATAGCAGCAATAGTGTATGGTATCAATACAAACCAAAAAAGGAGAAAACGTTAGTCTTAGATACTTTTGGTTCTAACTATGATACAGTGCTTTCGGTATGGATTGGGAAAAAGCACCCTTTGAAGAAGGAACTCATTTGTAATGATGATGATAGTAATGATAGTGATGATGGTGAAGTTGAAGAAGAAAATATACAATCACAACTCAACATGACTTTCACGGCTGGTGAAACTTATTATATCAATATCAGTCATCTGCTACTAAACGAGCCGACAGAAAACGATATTTTAGTCTTTAATGTCACCGTCGCGTCATCCGCCACGGATTTGGATGATCCAGATGAATTGGATGAATCAGCAGTAGTTGGTATGGGGATTCACCCAACTGGTGTATTTTTCGACACTAATACCTACTTTATCAGCCAAATAAAGACAGACAGTGGTTTATCTGGTAATCATCTGACGTTTGCTCAAACTGATAATGTCACGCTTTCTGCAACTATCCAAGTTGATCCATCTCATGTTGGGAAAGAGGCGGATATATTAATTGTAGCGGTGTACAAAAAAGGTACGAGTCAAGTGCAATTTATGCGTGATGATGTGGATTGGAAAGATTGGGGGTTTCAAATGGATTTATTGACTGCCGTGGAAAGTAAAGCGTTACCTGAAACTTTGGAAACAATTGTTTATAGTGGTCCATTTTCCGTATTGGGACTAAATTTTCCCGTTCAGTTTACTATTTATGTAGGCTATCGTTTAGAAAATGGAGATATTATTTTTAATGGAATCGAGCCTCTTGATTTTGAGGTGCAATAGCCTATTTTGAAGAAATCCGATTTTTGAAAAAATCGGATTTCTAATCGGATAACGGTTTTAATAATTTCCGAAATGTTAAAACCAAACCTGCCAGGTTTTTAAAACCTGGCAGGTTTACAACGAACGTAGGATAGTTTTTTTTAGCCACGCCCATCTTTAACAAGCCTATACGCTTGAATCGTCTTCAAAATTTCCTGTTTATCCGGTTGTTGTTCAAGATAACTGATTAAATAATCTAAATTGACAATACTTTTCACAGGAATATGGTAGGTTTGTTCAATTTCACCCAGGGCAGAAAGCCCTATCGTTTGCCCCCACTCTTGACGATCAAGCGCCACCACGACACCAGCTAATTGTGCTCCAGCGGCATGAATAATAGGTATCACTTCACGTATTGCGGTTCCCGCGCTGATCACATCGTCAACCAATAAAACTTTACCCGTTAAAGATGCCCCAACAATGCTCCCGCCTTCACCATGATCTTTCATTTCCTTGCGGTTGAAGCAATAGGGAATAGGATGATGATGATAATCAGCTAAAGCAATAGCTGTCGCGGTTACGATGGGAATGCCCTTATAGGCTGGACCAAACAATACATCAAAGTCTATACCTGACTTTTGTATTGCCTCTGCATAAAATTGCCCTAACTTTGCTATAGTTTTGCCTGTATTAAATAAACCCAGATTAAAAAAATAGGGACTTTGCCTGCCAGATTTTAAGGTAAAATCACCAAAACGTAAGACATTTTGTCCTATCGCAAGTTCTAAAAAATCTCGTTGATAAGGATACATGATAGGTTTTATAATTCCTTTTGATCACGCTGTTCTCGTAATACCTTAATTTGAAATAATGTATTACGATCTTCTTCTTCCAGAGTCGATTTGATAAAATGAATAGTCGTACAATATTTGGGAATGACATTATATTTAAGAGCATTAACCCGTTTTTGTGTTTTGCGTTGCTCTTCCAATAAACGCCATAGGGCAGTTTCAGCTTCTCCAAGGCGAGCAAAAAGAACAACCATATCGGCTAAATGGCGGCGCGTTTCATCAAAACTGCTATCGGTCCCCATTAAGCCTACAGGTTGAAGTGGAAGACGTGCCGCTGTCACTGCCGGATATTGTACACCAATACTACTACGTGGCAAAATTTTAACTTCAAGCGGTGGCTTTAAACCGAGTGCTGCTTGCTGTAAAGAACGATTACCCATGCGTGTATGAGTCATACCAAGCCAATAATAGGCGGTTTCCAAAGCCTTTTTAGCTTCTTGACGAAGGGCACGGTATTGTTTGAGACGCTCATAGACTAAGCGTGTCAGTAATTCTTTTTTACGTTCAAGTAGTTTGGCACCCATTTCTAAAAAAGCGACTTTGCGCTTAAGAATCAATAAGGTACTTTTAGTAGGGGGAATTTTAAGACGTTTGGTAGTCATCGGATTTTTAGTTATTATTCAATGTTCAAATTTTACCAAAAAAATTTAAAAAACTTTATTATTTAGTTTTAATAAAATTTTTTGCTTTAGATAAATAAGTATATCACGGAGTATTTTTATGCAAGACATTTTTGTAGCCCCTGCGATTATGACCGGGTTGGGCTTATTTTTTGGTATTATTCTCGCAGTAGCTTACCGTTTTTTGCGAGTACAAGAAGATCCACGTATTGAACAGGTTGAAAACCTACTTCCTGGCACTAACTGTGGTGCTTGTGGACAACCGGGATGTCACGGTTTTGCGGAAAACATCGCCCAAGGTGTACAGCAACCGAGTGGTTGCACTGTGGCAAGTCCAGATGTCATTGAAATCATTGCTGACGTGCTTGATGTTGATCCTGGTAAACAGGAAAAATGTGTCGCCCGCCTACATTGTGCCGGCGGCAAAGCTCAAGCTCATCAAATCGCAGAATATAAGGGATTTGAAAGTTGCCATGCTGCTGCCATCGTTTCTGGAGGAGGTAAAGGTTGTGCATGGGGTTGTTTAGGACTAGCTGATTGTGAAAAAGCTTGTACCTTTGACGCGATTCAGATGAATGATAATGCCATACCGGTAGTGGATATTGATAAATGTACAGCCTGTGGTGACTGTGTCGCCGATTGTCCGCGTGATTTATTTGAAATTGTGCCGCTGAATCATAAATTATTTGTACAATGTTTCATTCCCCTTGAAGGTGAAGCGGCGCGTGTACTTTGTGCTACCGCTTGTGATGGCTGTGAGCGGTGTGTGATGGATGCCGCGCCTGGTTTAATTCACATGGAAAACAATCTACCCGTTGTTGATTACACTGCAGGGGGACCTGCCCGTCCAGATGCGACTTTTCGTTGTCCCACAGGTGCCATCCAATGGTTGGAAGACGCACAATTTTCAGATTAAGAAAAATATCAAGCCCCCAGTTATGCTCGGTTTCTATAATTTGCTTTGACATTATGGGAACTGGGAACTGATAACTGATAACTGATAACTGACAACTGATAATGAATAATCCAAAGCTTGATGCTGATCGACAGAAAATAGTTGATGCCTGTCACCATGATCCCTTTTCGGTGCTTGGCAAACATACCGTTAATAAACGTACTCAGGTACGTGTGTATATTCCTTATGCAGAAAAAGTTGCCATCGTAGAGGGCAATTTGTCCATGCGACGGATACAGGGAACAGATATTTTTGAATGGCAAGGCACCACTAAAATTCCAGAACGTTATCGCTTGATTTGGCGCGATAAGGATCATCGTGAACATATTACCCATGATCCTTACTGTTTTTCGCCTCAACTATCCGACTTTGACATGCACTTATTTAGTGAGGGCAAACATTGGCATACCTACCGCTTTTTAGGGGCGCATGTCCATGAAGTCAATGGCGTAGGGGGTGTATTGTTTGCAGTGTGGGCACCTAATGCGGGGCGTGTCAGTGTCGTAGGGGATTTTAACCGTTGGGATGGACGCGCTCATCCGATGCGAACCCATGGCAGTAACGGTATTTGGGAATTATTTATTCCCAATATTGCCCCCGGCACTTTATATAAATTTGAAATTCGCAATCGACAAACCGGTGATATTTTTCAAAAGTCCGATCCGTATGGACAACAATTTGAAGTACGTCCCAATACCGCCGCTATTGTGACCGATAAAAAGCCTTATGCTTGGACCGATAAGCCATGGATGGAAAAACGCAAAACATGGGATTGGCAGCACGCACCTATGTCCATTTACGAAGTACATCTTGGTTCTTGGCAACGAGGACCAGAAGGTGAATTTCTTAATTATCGCGAATTAGCCAAGCGTTTGGTGGATTATGTCACCGATATGGGTTTTAGCCATATTGAATTATTGCCCATTACTGAACATCCCTTTGATGGTTCTTGGGGCTATCAAACTACCGGTTATTATGCACCGACAAGTCGCTACGGTACGCCTGACGATTTTCGCTATTTCATAGATTATTGTCATCAGCACAATATTGGAGTGTTTTTAGACTGGGTCCCCGCTCATTTTCCTAAAGATGCACACGGTTTAGCTCGTTTTGATGGCACCCCCCTTTATGAACATGAAGATCCTCGTCAAGGTGAACATTTAGATTGGGAAACGCTGATTTATAATTACAGCCGCTATGAAGTCAAAAATTTCTTACTGTCTAGTGCTTTATATTGGTTAGAGGAAATGCACATGGATGGTTTGCGAGTGGATGCAGTCGCTTCTATGCTTTATTTAGATTATTCCCGTGAAGATTGGGTTCCAAATGAGCATGGGGGACGTGAAAACTTAGATGCGATGGCTTTTCTACGAGAACTTAATACAGTAGCACATGGAGAGCATCCTGGTGTATTGATTATGGCTGAAGAATCTACCTCTTGGCCCAAAGTCACGCATCCTACTGATGTTGATGGTTTAGGTTTTAGCCTCAAATGGAATATGGGGTGGATGAATGATAGTTTGACTTATATGTCTAAAGAGCCAATTCATCGGAAACATCACCAAGATATGCTGACTTTCAGTATGTTATATGCCTTTACGGAAAATTTCTTGCTGCCCTTTTCACATGATGAAGTGGTACATGGTAAAGGCTCCATGCTGAATAAAATGCCGGGGGATGAGTGGCAACGTTTTGCTAATTTGCGCCTACTTTATACTTATATGTTTACCCATCCTGGTAAAAAACTGCTCTTCATGGGGACGGAATTTGGTCAGGGTATTGAGTGGAATAGTGCTAATACCTTAGATTGGTATGTGCTTGATTATGCTTTTCATAAGGGCTTACAACTGCTCGTCAAAGACTTAAATAGGTTCTATCACCAAACCGAAGTGTTGTACCAACATGAATTTGAATGGCATGGGTTTGAATGGATTGATTGTCACGATGCTGAACAGTCGGTGCTGATTTATTTACGTAAAAGTGAGCAGGATGAATTAGTCATCGCACTTAATTTAACTCCCATACCTCGCCATAATTATCAGATTGGTGTGTCTAAACCAGGTATCTATAAAGAAGTCCTCAACTCTGATGCGGAATGTTATGGGGGTAGTAATGTGGGTAATGGGGCTGCTATTTTGAAAACGGAAGATAAGCCCTGGATGGAGCGCCCCTATTCGATAGCGATTACCTTGCCACCTTTAGCCGGTATTATTCTTAAATTGGTGGCTGAAAATGCGGAACCTGAAAAAATAGAACAACAAAAACTAACAAAGAAAGTGGCTAGTAAAAAAGTCGCTAAAACTAAGGAAGTAGCTAGTCAGAAATCTGCTGATGATAATCTAGCCATCGCGTGACTCAGCATTTAATGGAAAACTATTTTTTTCAAAAAATGGGAGGTGGCTGAACATGGGTATATAGATGTTCAGATAAATATTTTGGCTTTAAGACCTGCCATGTTTTGAAAACCTGGCAGGTCTGATAACTTTTATTTTCATAAAAAACTATAGTGTGTTTCATGTTTTTTGTTCCTCCAATTTTTTAGAAAATGCCATCAGAAATACTATTTTTAAAAAAATAGCATTTTTTGTACACCATTATAAACAAAAATACAAAAATCATGTCAAAAGAAAATAAACCCTATAAAATTCTATCCATTGATGGGGGTGGTATTCGGGGGCTTATTCCTGCATTGATATTAGTAGAATTTGAAAAGCGCACTGGTAAGCCTATTAGTGAATTGTTCGACTTAGTGGCTGGAACTTCAACTGGGGGTATTATCGCAGCGGGTCTTAACATTCCTGATAAGGAAACTAGAAAAGCCGCCTATTCAGCTAAAGATTTTGTCAAACTATTTAAAAACCGAGGGCAAATGATATTTTTACAGGAAACCTTGCACTCAATTATGACGGGCTTGGGACTACTTGATGAAAGATACTCTCATCAGGGCCTTAAAAAAGTGTTGAAAGAATATTGTGGGGATACTGAATTAAAATCCGCTATAACAGACATATTGCTAGTAAGTTATGATTTAAACACAAATAAGCCCTTTTTCTTCAAAAGCAGATTAGCGAAACAATGGGTGAGAAAAAATTTTATGATGAAATATATTATTCGTGCGACAACTGCGGCACCCGGCTATTTTGAGCCTTTTAAACTTTTAAACATGGCTGATCATAAAACTTATCATTTTTTAATAGATGGTGGCGTTGTTGCTAATAATCCAGCGATGTGTGCTTTTACCGAAGCGACGACACTTAAACGTTCAGATATTTTGATGGTTTCCTTGGGTACAGGGAGTGAAAAGGTTTCCTATCAAGGTGCCGTTAATTGGGGATTAGCACTATGGCTTCGTCCTTTGTTCAGGCTGATGATAAAGGGCAGCAACGATATGGTGGATTACCAATTAAATGAAATTTTTTCAGCCAAACCGGGTAGCCATTATTATCGCTTTCAAGTTAAGCTACCGGAAGAAAATATCGGATTTGATAATACCACTGAAGAAAATATTATGGTTTTGGAAAAGTCAGCGCAAGATTTAATTGTTAAGGAAAACAATAACATAGATAAAATTTGTCATCAATTAGTGTCATAGATATTTAGGCAAAAGGGCGAGGATGCATTTTCGCATCTATCGTTTTTCACATAAATCACTTCACAAAACCTGCCAGGTTTCTAAAACCTGGCAGGTTTGAGCCAGAAATTATTTTTTTGAACACTTTTAGTAGGCGTACAAAAGTTTGTATTTTTACCAGGCAAAAACTTGAACTCCATAACAATAACAGGAACTTATACATGTTAGCTAATATTGGAATAATACTTGGTGCTTATGTTGGATTTAGGCTATTTGAACGTTACAAATCCTCAATTAAAAAAACGCCACATTCGCCAGTGAAAGATGTCGTTAAAGATAACGACAATAATCAACTAATCCAATCTGATCTTGAAAATACGAGCAACAACAATATTGAAAAAGAATGTAAGCACTATTATAAAGTGAGTGTTGTAGCCTTAGGTTTAACGGTGACCAATTATTTTATTTTATTTCCTCTTTTAACTATTTTAAGTGTCACGACACTTTTTTATGTATGTTTTCCCATTTTCAAGCGAGCCGAAAATGCGTTATTGAATAAACGCATTAATAATGACTTTCTAACGGCTACCGTCAATATTTTGACTTTTGCTATGGTTTATTATCCAACATGCGCTGTTCAAGCTTTGATTTATCACCTAGCTCATAAAATGGTGTATAAAAGCAAAGATATGTCCACTAAAATGCTCACAGATGTTTTTGTTCAGCAACCCAATAAAGTATGGATATTACAGGAGCATATAGAAATCGAAGTCCCATTGGAAGCTCTTAATATCAATGATGTTGTTGTTGTGAAAACGGGTGAGATAGTTCCAATTGATGGCATTATCGTTAACGGTATGGCAACAATTGATCAACATGCTTTAACTGGAGAAGCTATACCGGCAGAAAAAGGTATTGGTGAACAAGTATTCGCCGCTACAATTATAGTCAGTGGCAAATTACATATTAAAGTTGAAAAAACCGGGGTTGAAACCACTGTCGCTAAACTTGGGGAAATATTGAATCATACGGCAGACTTTAAAACGAGTTTGCAATTGAGAGGAGAAGAACTGGCAGATAAAGTGGCAACTCCTTTATTTGCAGCAAGTGTATTATCAGCACCGTTTATCGGTATGTCATCAGCAACGGCTATTCTCTTCAGTGCCCCTACTAATACAATTAAAGCGCAAGGTTCACTGCATACGTTTAACCATCTCAGTTTGATTGCAAGCAAGGGGATTTTAGTCAAAGATGGACGGGCTCTTGAAAGATTGACACAAATAGATACCGTGCTCTTTGATAAAACGGGAACATTAACCCATGGTCAGCCAGAAATTGGGCAAATTATTCTTTGTGGCGAATTAGGAGAAGATGCGGTATTAACTTATGCCGCCGCTGCCGAACATAGGCTCACACATCCTATTGCTCACGCCATTTTGCAAAAGGCTGCGGAACGACAGTTGCGTCTACCTGAAATAGAGGATGCTAACTATAAAATAGGTTACGGTCTGACTGTGACCCTTAATCATCAAGTCATCAAGATTGGTAGTGCTCGTTTTATCATCTCAGAAGGAATGACTTTACCAACTGCAATAGAAGTCGCTATGGCGCGTTCACAGGCGGAAGGTTATTCCTTGATTATGGTTGCGGTCAATCATCAAGTCCAAGGCGCAATTGAAATACGTCCACAAATACGTCCTGAAGTGAAACAAGTTATCAAGCGTTTACGCCAACGTGGTATTCAACATATTGCAGTTGTATCCGGTGATTATGAACAGCCTACCAAAAAGTTGGCACAAGAACTTGGTTTGGACAGCTATTACTCTCAAGTCCTTCCGCAAGATAAAGCGAACCTTGTTGAACAGCTTCAGAAAGAAGGGCGTAAGGTCTGTTTTGTTGGAGATGGTATAAATGATGTGATTGCGATGAAGAAGGCAGATGTTTCCATTTCTTTACGGGGCGCATCATCCATTGCGACTGATATGGCTCAGGTAGTGTTAATGGATGGTAGCTTATCTCATCTTGAAGATATTTTTGCTATTTCAGGTGAATTGAATGTTAATTTGCGCCACAATTTATTGTTTTGGGCTGGATATGGAACAATTAATATTGCGGGCAATGCTTTCTTAGGGTTAGGAATTAGCAAATCAATATTGTTTTTTACAATAGCTTTTAGTTTTGGAACAGCTCATGCTATGCATCCTTTAAAACAACTTGAACAAAAGAAAAAATCGTTAAAGGATATGCTCTTTTAATTTTTAATGCTAACTACTTTAATGGAAAGAAATACTATTTTTTCAAAAAAGAGTATTTCTAAGAAGAACTGAATATTAAGTTAAAATTATGATACTATTAGGTTTTGAAACGTTAGCTGCCGTTTATATCGTAAAAAGAGTTATTGAAAAAAAACGCGCTAAAAAAACTGAGCCGGTTAAAGATGTCAAGAAAAATGCTTTAATCAACCCTGTTGAAGTGAGTCAAGATGAAAAACAGGTTGATCATTATTTGAAGGTAAATATAGTCGGAATTGCAACAATACTGATCGGCTATATTTTTTATCCCATTAAATTAATTGCTTTAGGTTTAATTAGTTACAGTGCCGTTCCTATTATAAGGGAAGCAGAAAAATCCCTATTGGTTGAAAAAAAGGTTAAAAATGATTTGCTCAATTCCATTGTCAGTGTGGTTTGTATAGGAACCGGGCAAATTTTTACAGCGGCATTAGTTACCGGATTATATCACCTTGGCGATAAAATGGTTATAAAAACGCAAAACCGCTCCAATGCAATAATTAACGATGTTTGCCAACAACAGCCTAACAAAGTTTGGTTATTGACTCAGGATGGTAGCGAAGTCGAAACCGCCATAGAAATCGTTCAGGTGAATGATATTATTGTTGTCAATACTGGCAATATCGTCCCGGTTGATGGTAAAATTGTTGGCGGTTCCGCAATGATTGATCAACACGCACTCACGGGTGAGTTTGTATTAGCAGAGAAAACCGTTGGTGATCATGTGCTTGCTGCAACATTGGTTGTCAATGGTAGAATTTTAGTAAAAATTGAACACACCAGCATTGATACAACAGCGGCTCAAGTATGTGATATTTTAAAGGATACGGCGGAGTATAAAACCTCTCTCCAGTCACGTAGCGAAAAATGGGCTGACAACCTAGCCGTACCATTAATAGGTGCTTCTGTTGTATTGTTGCCATTTATTGGCGTTTTACCAGCAACTGCCCTATTGTATAGCAGTCCCGGCAATGCTATGAAAACCTTTGCTTCTTTGCAAACCTTTAATTATTTAATTTTTCTCTCAAAGCAAGGGGTTTTAGTAAAAGATGGACGAGCACTTGAAGAATTGCGTAAAGTCGATACGGTTTTATTTGATAAGACTAGTGCTTTAGTTATAGAACAGCCTATAGTAGGAGAAATGATCATTTGTGATGAGCTAAGTGAAACACAGGTTTTAAACTATGCAGCAGCAGCAGAACATAAACTCACCCATCCAATTGCCCGCGCCATCCTTAAACATGCAGAAGATAATGACTTAACAACTATTCCAGTAGAAAACGTCCATTATCAAATGGGTTACGGTATTACGGTTCATAAGGAAAACGACATTATCCAAGTCGGTAGTCTGCGATTTATGGATATGGAAGGTATTAGTCTCCCTGAGATTATTAAACAAACCCAAGCCGATTGGCATAGACAAGGACATTTTTTAGTGGCTGTCGCTGTCAATAAACATATCAAAGGTGCTATTGAAATAAAACCGCAATTGAGACCAGAAATAAAAGTGATGCTAGATAATCTGCGGCAACACAAAATTAAACATATTGGTATCGTTTCCGGTGATCATAAACAATCGACTCAAAAGTTAGCGCGAGAATTGGAAATAGATAGTTATTTTCATGATGTCCTCCCGCAGGATAAAGCGACTATAGTAGAAAATCTGCAAAAACAAGGGAAGACTGTTTGTTTTGTTGGTGATGGTGTTAATGATAGCATTGCAATAAAGCAAGCAAATGTGTCAATTTCTTTTTCTGATGCAAGTGCGGTTACAAAAGATTTAGCACAAATTGTATTAATGGATGGCAACATATCTCATTTGCCCACTTTATTTGAAGTGGCTGAAAATTTATCAGTCGATACGACAAGAATCCTAGCTATGTTGGGCAGTGTAGCTGCTCTAATTAGTACGGGTGCCGTTTTCTTACAAATGCGCGTGATCGCTGCTGTTGGTTGTGAAATCGCTGGAAATGTTATGGGATTTGGCTATGCCATGCGTCCATTAAAAGGTGGAGCAGATACTTCCAGTTCAACATTACCTTTGCTAGAGAGTGCTGAAATAACCTCTATTCAAACTCAACCGTGAGGATTTTTATCATTTCCTCTCCTCTAATATGTGATATTATTCATAGTGCGAACTTTCGTTATCGCTCTGTGAAATTTATTTTTAGGAAGATTAAATATCAAAAAACATTATGGCTACCAATCAAAGTTTAAATGAACTCCGTATCGGTATTGATCAATTAGATGCACAAGTTCAAAATCTTATTACAGAACGTGCTAATTTAGCGAAACAAGTGGCACAGGCTAAAGGTAAAGAGAAAAGCCTGAAAATTTATCGACCAAGCCGTGAAGCTGAAGTATTGCATAATGTTATAGCACGCAATCAAGGTCCTTTGCCAAATGAGGTATTAACCCGAATATTTCGGGAAATTATATCGGGCTGTTTAGCTTTGCAAAGAACACTTAATGTCGCTTTTTTAGGTCCAGCCGGTACCTATTCCCAAGCCGCTGTGCTTAAACATTTTGGCCATTCTGTGCAAACTGTGCCACAGCAAACAATTGACGAAGTTTTTCGGGAAGTTGAAGCCGATACTGCTCAGTATGGCGTTGTGCCAATCGAAAATTCGACTGAAGGAGGCGTTAATGAGACCCTAGACTGTTTTATAAATTCTCCCTTAAAAATTTGTGGGGAAATTGAATTACCGATTCATCATTGTCTTCTATCCATGAACGATGGATTAGGGCAAGTTAAGCGAATCTATGCCCACCAACAATCTTTCGCCCAATGTCGCTTGTGGCTGGATAGTCATTTACCCTCAATAGAACGCATCGCCGTCAACAGCAATGCTGAAGGGGCGCAACGCGCTATTACTGAAGAAGGAGTTGCTGCAATTGCTGGCATTGCCGCCGCAGAGATTTATAAATTACAAATAGTGGCTTCACGTATTGAAGATAATGTTAATAACACTACCCGCTTTGCGGTAATTGGCAAACAAAACGTACCGCCAACGGATACTGATAAAACCTCATTATTGCTCTCTAATTCCAACAAACCAGGGACGTTATACCAATTACTTGAGCCATTCAGCGAAAATGAGATCAACATGACACGCATTGAATCTCGCCCAACTCAGCAGGGCATTTGGGAATATGTATTTTTTATTGATCTTGAAGGACACATTGAAGATGCGTCAATTAGCAAAGCGATGCAAGCTTTGAAAAAGCATACTTCCCTGCTGAAACATCTTGGCTCCTATCCCAGCGCGATCTCGTAGTTTTATGAGAGAAACACTAAAGAATGCCTCTACAAGCAACTCACAAAAATTAATATAGCCACGTCAGACCTGCCATGTTTTTAAAACCTGGCAGGTCTTTACCCAAACTACCTGTTTTATTGAAAAAATTAAGTTTATTCCCGCGCTGAGTATATTAAAGCCTCACTCCTTATTATAAAATGCTAATACAAAGTCATGACTTTTTATAAAACCATTGTGTGTTTAGCAACTTCTCGCAAACGCGGAAAGCGTTGTGTGGCAGGTAAAGAAATTGTCAATAACCAATTGACGCATAATTGGATTAGACCGGTCAGTCGTCAAGAAACCGGGGAGCTTTCCGAAACGAATATGATATTGGAAAAGGGTAAAGGACCACAACTGTTAGATGTGATCAGCGTACCACTGCTATCGCATCAATCACATGAATATCAAACAGAAAATTATTTAATAGATAATCATCAATCGTGGGTGAAAAAGTCGGTTCTCCCAGTAAAGCTCTTATCACATTTGTGCGATTCAGTCGAATCAATTTGGGTGAATGGCTACCATAGTTCTCAGGGTAATAATGATAAAATACCTGCAAAATTAGTCAAGGATGAAGTTGACACGTCATTGTTATTTATTCAGCCCGACTCTCTTACGATCTGCGTTTCTACCGGCTACCGTGTTGATAAGAAAATACAGGCGCATTTTATTTATCATCAGCAAGAATATAAGTTTTCTGTCACCGATTTAACCGTTGAAAAGCATTATGAAAATCAACCGAATGGGGATTACCCAATAACAGATAAAGTCTATCTGTGTCTGAGTTTGAGCGAACCTTTTGAGGATGATTGCTATAAGCTTGTGGCAGGAATTATATTCTTAAAAACGAAGGAAATTTATACCCTTGGGCATTCTAATCACTCAATTGATGATTTTTTAAACTTGCTGAAAAAACATAATATTACCGCATTATGTGATGTGCGTTCTCATCCTCATAGCAAGTATAATCCACAATTTAATTATGAAGCACTGAAACAAACCCTGAAAAATAACCGTATTGCTTATGTTTTTTTAGGCAAAGAATTGGGAGCAAGAAGTCAAGATGCCAGTTGTTATAATGATGAGGGCAAAGTCCAATATGCTCGTCTGCTTCAAACGGATAGCTTTAAGGCAGGTATTAATCGGCTAAATAAGGGTATGGAGTCTTATCGTATCGCGTTAATGTGTTCTGAAAAGGATCCGATTAATTGTCATCGAACGATTTTAATTTGTCGCCATTTACGCGCTGATGATATGGAAATTAAGCATATTTTGGAAGATGGCAGTATTGAAACGCAACTTCTGATGGAACAACGTTTAATGGAGGTGCTATCAGTATCCAAACAAGATTTATTTCTGAATCCGAAGCAATTAATTGAGCGTGCTTATGATATGCAAGGTGAAAAAATAGCCTATACTGAGAGTACAACGGATTAAGGAAATACCCATTGATAAACTAATACGTTGCACCCACAAGGGATTGCCCCTACAACTGATAATTGATAACTTAATGAAACTCTATACAATTGGTTTTACGAAAAAAACGGCAGAGAATTTTTTTAATCGGCTTAAAAAGGCGGGGGTTAAGCGTCTTATAGACATTCGTCTTAATAACAAATCTCAACTCGCTGGTTTTGCCAAAAAAGAGGATTTAATCTACTTCCTGAAAGCACTCTGTGACATTGATTATGTTCACAAGCCAGAACTGGCACCGACTAAAGCTATTTTAGATGAATATAAAAAAAATAAAGGTGATTGGTCAGTTTATGAAGAACAATTTTTAGCTTTAATGCAAAAGCGGAAAATTGAGGAAAAATGTGAGCAGGATATTTTCCATGAAGCTTGCTTATTATGCAGTGAAGATACGCCAGGGCAATGTCATCGGCGTTTGGTTGCGGAGTATTTAAGTCAGAACTGGGAAAATCTTGAAATAAAACATCTTTAGGATCGTGCCTGAAATAACTTCGTCAAATCAAAGTCAAAACCAGACCTGCCAGGTCTGTTTTTGAAGTTGACTAAATTATTTTATGCACATTCCTTAGCTGAGACACCGTGACGGCTTCAATAAACCCAGTTTTTCAGAAAACAAGGGCGAACACTAATGTTCGCCCTGGCTTAACGCAAACAGCTTTATCGCATTCAAGAGAGAGAAAGTGCCATTTTCTTAGCTTGCCCAAAGTCATTTTTACCCGTACCAAGTTTAGGTATGGTTTCTACCGCTAAATAGGTTTTAGGTTGCATCAAAGGGTTGAGCTTACTTTTGAGAATTTGGCTTTTGAGCTGATCGAGTTCTATGTCACCAGCAACCAGTAGAACAATTTTTTCTCCTTTACTGGAATCGGGTAATGTGATGGCAAGTACTTCTACGTCTTGATTGTCAATAATTTCCGCTATTTGAATTTCAACGGCTCCCAGGCTAACCATTTCTCCGCCTAGTTTGGCAAAACGGGAATAGCGATCTAAGATGATGAGAAAGCCGTCGATATCCAATTTACCTTTATCGCCAGATTTATACCAACGTACTCCGTCTTTTTCCACAATAGCCGCGTTGGTTTTTTCGGGATCATTGAGATAGCCTTTCATAATCTGGGGACCACCGATTAGGATTAATCCCGCCTCTCCAATAGGCAATTCTTCTAAGGTATTGGGATCAACAATTTTGATTGTCGTACCGGGTAGAGGGAGTCCGACTGTTCCTACCTTATTACCGATTTGAACATCGCCTGAAAAAGATAAAAGAATATCTGGACTATTGATGCATGCCCCAGGTGTCGTTTCGGTGGCACCATAACCTTCATAAATGTCTTTTCCAAATTTTTCTTTGAAGCCTAGACGCACTTCAGGTGCCAAACGTTCTGCCCCTGCGACAACAATACGCAAACTTTGAAACATCAAAGGATGAATTTTGCGGCTGCGTGCATAGATACGCAAGAAAGTAGAGGTGCCAATTAAAATCGTCACTTGATATTGTGCAATTAGACGACCAATCGTTTTAGCGTCCGTCGGATCAGGTTGGCAAACCATCGGTATGCCCTCAATCAGCGGCAAAAAAGTCGTGGCAGTGAGTCCAAAAGCATGGAAGATCGGTAAGGAATTAAGCATCACCTCCTCATCTGGCGGATTGAGCACCGCAGTAATTTGCTTAATATTGCCCATAATATTAAAATGCGTCAACTGGACACCTTTGGGAACGCCCTCGCTGCCACTACTAAAGAGAATCGCAGCGGTATCCGTTAGAGCCGTTTTTTCAAAGTACAACATTTTCAAAACCGCTGCCGGTAATAATTTAGCCTGTAAAAATGCGAAAATCAGGGAAGATTTGGAGATTTCCTGTTTCACTTCTTCTAAATAGACAAAATTGGCTTGGGCTTTCAATGGATTAAGATCAATGCCTCGTTCCTCCAATTTCGTCAAAAATCGTTGAGAAGTGAGAACTGTTTTAATCGCCGCCTTTTCCATGCAAGCTGCGACGGTGCTAGAAGCGGCGGTGTAGTTCAGATTGACTACGGTTTTACCATTAATTAATACCGCCAAATTAGCTAAAACCGCTCCCGTAGAGGAAGGTAGTAAAATACCTATATTTTGCTGGCTCATAAGGGGTTTAAGTTTACGGGCAAAAACGATGGCTGCGGCGAGTATGCGTCCATAAGTCAATTCGCTCTTAGGCTCTATAACGCAAACTTGGTTGCTTTGCGCTTTTGCAGTGCGTAAAAAGCTGATGTGTAGTGGTTCCAAAGTTTTAATATATTCTTGCCAGGTATGGATAGAGGTTTCTAAAACAGCTTGTTTCACTTCACTAGCAGTCGCACTGGGCGGGATTGCCCTCCCAAATCCGACCGTAATTCTACGCAAACCTGCATTGCCGGTGGAATAACGGTATTTACGAGTCGCATACGAGGATAAACTTCCCCAAAGTCCCCTTAAATAAAATGGAACGATCACCGCATTAGAATCTTTAACCGCTTTTTCAAAGCCTGATTTGAAAATACTGAGATGACCATTGTGGCTAATATGCCCTTCCGGAAATAGAGCCACTACTTCACCTTGACTAAGACTGTTTCGGACTTGCGCAAGTGCTTGTTTACTGCCTGCGCGTCCAATGGGAATAACTTTGAATAGATCAAAAAACCATTTGAAATACCACTTTTCATAATAGGTACGAAGCATGACGAACCGGATAGGGCGAGGTGAAGCAATTTGTAGCATCGCCCAGTCAAGCCAACTGACATGATTGCCTAATAGTAAAACACCCCCGATGGATGGCATATTTTTCATATCGATGACTTGTATTTGGTAGCGTCGTTTAAACATACCGCCAATAAGATAGCGAATGAAAGACTGGGGCAATTTAGCGATGGCGTAAAGGGTGCCGATGAAAGTGACGCTCGCGAGTATATAAAAAGCAGATTGGTTGGAATAATGAGTATAAGCTAAACCAATAGAAACACCCAAAAATGTGAGCATAAAAATATTTTGGATAAAGTTATTAGTGGCTATAATGGTTCCCATTTCACCTTCTTTAGCGTAATACTGAATGAGGGCATTGAGGGGTACAATAAATAATCCACCAAAAAAACCATAGCAGATAAATAGGAATGAAAGGGAAATCGAATCTCTTAGAAAAGGTAGAATAATCAAAGAGATACAAATACCTAACGCACCCAGTGGAATAATACCGGTTTCAATATAGTTTTTGGAAACTTTACCAGCGAAAATAGCACCTAAAATAATACCAATGCCGCCCAAAGCCATAATACCATTAGCAATGCGCGTATCAGTCTCTCCCACTACGTCTTTAAGGTGGGCACCGAATGTCGCTAATAAAACTTGGTTAATGGCAAAAAACACAGATAAGCCAATAATACTTAACCAAATCCCTTGATGGGACCAGGCGCATTTCAAATTATCTTTGAGAGAACGCATCCGCAGATATTTGCTGACATCAAAGTGAAGTTGCTTATTCTTTTGCTCTTTCAAAGGTAAGCGCCAAGCTAATAATGCTTCGATAAGCGTTCCTGCGATCAAAAAGAACCCGACATATTTCACGGATTGGAGAATATCTCCCATTGATTGAAAATCTGTGGAAAATAAACTTTCAAATAACAGGGTATAAACCAAAGTACCTGCTAGAATTGCAACGATAGTAATAGTTTGCACGGCAGAATTAGCCGACGCTAAATTATTTTTTCCAACCAGTTCTCTGATATAACCATATTTCGCTGGTGAATAAAAGGCACTTTGCAATGCCAAAACAAAAGTCAACAAAAAAGCTAACCAAAAAGCACCTATGTAATAACACCAGGTAATCATAATGGTGATAGGCAGAGCCATAAAAGCTGCCACTTTGATAACCTTATTTTTGGGAAATTTATCCGACAAAAATCCGGCGGGGGTAAAAACCATGATAAAGGGCAATAAAATCATTGCCTGGATAATCGCGGTATAAATCCGTAATTCAGTGCCATCAAAATACTTAAATAGGGCATTTTGGATAATAATTTTATGCCCGAGATCAGTAAACGCATTCAAAAATACGATGATTAAATAGGGTGTAAAACCCTTTGTTTTCCACATTGACTGTTCCTTTGTGATTATCTTGTTGAGTTATTAGCAGATAACAATTATATGAACCTATCCAGCCCTCAGCATTATAGCGTTTTTCATTTGGGTGAAATACAAAAAAGGGCAACCATAAAGAATTGCCGTCGTATCCGAAACTTCTATCAATAGAAATACATCTTTTGCAGTTGGATGTTTTTCCCGATAAAAATGGGTAACTGGGCGTAATAAAACTAAATCGGGTTCAGGTAATGACACAACCCGCATGATAATTTTATATATTTTTATAAAAAAACTTCCAAAAACCTGACAGGTATTCGAGACCTGTCAGGTTTAGACTCTCCTGAAAAACGATATTATAACAAATTTTGCTCCTCATCAAACCACAATGTGTTAAAATGCCAAACGCAAAATATTTAAACGATGTTTTTAATTTTAGTTAGGGTGGGTTTTCTACCCACCCAATCTTAGTTGAAATGCCCGCTATGGCATAATTTATATGGATTTTTCAGTTTGATTTAGTACAACGGATCAACGGATATTTCATTTCCTTCGTAAAGCTGCGATCAATTAATGGATTATCATTTGAGGCTGATAAAATAATCCGTAGCAATTCCCTAATCCGTTGTACTCAATTTAAGGCTAAGTCGTTACGATTTTATTAGGTTTATAAAGGGGGGAACTATTTAAAAAACCATAAAAATCAATGAGTTACTTTTAATCTGACAAACTAACTATCGTTGAATTGGGTTGTTGATTATTGGACTTCTAAATTGTCAACTGATAGTTTTGAAGTAAAAAATTGGGTGGCACCTATTCCTGAAAATATTTATCTAAATTCACTTAATGGCATACAAAAAAATGTTGAAGTCGCTCAATTCATAAGCTTTTTTGATTATTTAAAAAGTAGCGATAATCATGCAGAAAGAGAATTAGGTGTTCGCCTTTTTGAAATTCTAAAAAAGATAATCAAATTAAGCTTGATTGATGGTGAGTTTAAATATGTTGCCAGAACGACATTAGAACCAATCGTATCACAAACCGGACAAGAAATTTCACTTGAAAAATTAAGCAGTGGAAATCTCTATTTAATACAGCGTATGGTTTCATTATTAGGAAAAATGTATTCAATACATGTCCTAAACAAATATCCCATCGAAGAATTATGTAAAACGCAAGGTATTCTTCTGATTGATGAGGCAGAAAATCACCTGCATCCAAAATGGCAAAAAACATTTATACAATCAATTCAGGAAATATTTCCAAACTTGCAACTCATTGTCACTACTCATTCGCCGTTTATTGTTTCATCAGTTGAGAATGCCAAAATTTTTGTTTGCCATTCAAAAGGTGATCATGCTGAAATGATAGATGAAACAGATGTTTATTCAAATAAACACGTTAGCTATTAAAGACTCAATCCAAAATATTATTATGACGAATGTGGTGGGCAACCTCAAACCTCGAAACCACCCTACATAACTATATAATCACCAACTACACCACTGGCTTTCGCATGGTATACCATCACCATCGCCGTCCATTTTTGTGCCAGGGCAGTTTCGTGTAAAATATGTCGCTTCATCACATGAAGTCATCTCTGAACACCACACTCTTCCATCACAACGATAATTCTCATCAGATTCTTTCTCCTCTGAATTTGAATTTGCCATACTAACTTGCGTTAATATCAACAGGCAAAAAGATAAAACACACTTCTTTTTGCCAAAAATTTCTTGAAATATTTTGACTTTTAAAACTTGAATATCAAGTAAAAAGTTAATGCTTTTGGATTTGATGTGTTAGAATGCTTGAACAAGGTATCAATGATAATTTGAATGGGAAACCAACATGCAAACCATAGAACAAATATATCAACGACATATCGCACCCATTCCCATTAAGGAACAATTGCGTCTTGTCGGTTTGATTAGGCAAACATTAACAAAACAGAATGATAATAAACAATCATGGGAGGTTCTTGCAAAACTCTAAAAAAAGAATAATTTATAGTATCAATCTATAGAGTTGTGATATAAGTAGGTGTACAAAAGTATCTTAACATTTTATTTCCGATCCTGTCATAGTCAATTCATAGTCAAATTGATTATCAAAATGTTTTTTTGACTCAAGATTTAAATTAGACTTTTGGGTGATTAGGT